>Ga0157562_1122150_pt1 | contig 51505 bp, 1 predicted proteins | sample GEODES061metaT_FD_106797 | JGI IMG/M metagenome (GOLD analysis project Ga0157562, IMG submission 106797) | Dystrophic lake water microbial communities from Trout Bog Lake, Wisconsin, USA - GEODES061 metaT (Metagenome Metatranscriptome) | ecosystem: Environmental > Aquatic > Freshwater > Lake ...
AATCTATGTTCTTATATTTATAAAACTGCCATTTGAACTTGAAACAGACTTATATATTACATTATCATGAAGCAGTCGCATTTGCTTGATATTGACTGGAGCACAAATTGCCTATCACTCCACAAAATGGACTATAACCAACACTATTTTTTGACGCAACTCGCACGTAATATGTTGCTCCTGCTGTTAATGGTGTGTTTGTGTGTGTATGTGTTATTGTATATGACGAACTAAACGGGGAGGTAACGGTTGTGACATCAAAATCTTGATAACCTGAATCCATTTCGTTTGGAGAGAAATATTGACTGACACTCCATTGAAGCCGGTAATCTGAAATTTTTGCTCCCCCATTTGCTGCAGGGAATGTGTCACCGTATGGGGTAGGGCATACAAGTGGTGCTGAGACTGTTCCAAAACAAGGCAAACCGTGGTGAGGCAAAATTGGGAAATCCCATGTAACATCAATTTCACTAGAGCTACTCCCGGTGCGTGCATATAACCCAACTGGCATACCGGGACGCTGCACAGAAGGAACTGCATAGGGTGGGGCTGATGGCATCAGAATTCCGCTTCCTTCCGAATTAAATGCTGAGACCCTAACGTAGTATGTCTGTCCTTCTTTTAAGTATTGCATGGTATATCCTTGATCATCTGCACCAGCAAGGTACGATCCTTTATCAGGGAAGCCAAGAGCACTATCAAAACCAGGCACAGTGTCCCATTGAATGGTGAATCCTTGAATCGGGTCCCCTCCATCACTTAAAGGAGGAAGCCAATTAATGGTTAGCATTGTGTCTGAAGTTACGCCCAGTTGCACATTGATAGGTGCCAGGGGTGCCTGGTATGGGTGTGCAGAGGTTGGATCGCTAATTTGGGGGGCCCCATAACCTTCAGCATTATGCGCCACAACACGGAAGAAGTATGTGATTCCTTCTACTAAGCCTGCAATTGTTTTGATAAAAGGGGCCCCACCTGCAAGAAGCGTCACACTCGATGTGTTGAACACAACAAACGTTGAGCTGGTGGAAAATTCAATTAAGTACTTATCGATAGTGTCACCACCATCATCAATAGGAGCACCAAATGATATTCTGAGTGAGGTTGGGCCAGCTTTTGTTAAAACAACACCGGTAGGAGGTCCTGGAGCAACACTTGGTTTTGCAGGCTGAATGGCATTTGCAGGACTACTAAATCCAATAATGTTGTAAGCAAATACCCTTGCATAATAAAGTTGCCCTTTCGTCAAACCACCAGCAGTTGGAACGACCATATCACCATAACAATTTGTTGGACTGACTCCTTCTTTTATTTGGGTTACAAGGACATGGGCATGTGCACTAAAAAATGTTGATGAATAATTTGCAAGGACAAAGTCATTGCCTTCATCGAGGAAGGTGATAGACCAGATGTATTGCCCCCGTCCAAGAGAGCGACGGGATACTTCAACCCCGTTCCCCAGAGTGTCAAGGTTGTTCAGCTTACTCTGCATCGAACCAGAAGCTTGTACTCTCGAAAGTGGGCAAGAAGGATAGTCTGTCTGGGTTATGCAGTATACAAGGGATGAAGCTATGTTGACACTCGGCATTTCATCAGAAGTAAGCGCTTTAGCATTGTATGGAATTGGGTCGGTGTGAATGGTGTGACTTGATCGGGTTAAAGATAGAACAAAATAACCCGCTGTGATATTTGCACTTGTTGCGGTCACTGTTTGAACTGTGTAAACAGTGTATGCAGGTGACGCTGGACAATAAAATGTTTCTTGAACAGTTATCAGACTATCAAACAAAGAACTGGTGTCTAATTCCACTAAATACTGTGCAATAGGACTGCCACCATCCGAAACAGGCGGAGAATAGGACACAATGAGGCGATTACTGTCTCCAACACCGTCTCCAATGTACGTACCCCATGCCTTCACACTTACACTCACACTTGTTGGAGGAGTTGGTTCGAACAGTTCCAACGTGATGCTGGCCTGTGCCGAACGTGGTCCCTGCCCAAGTGTATTAAAAGCACTAACAGCAAAAGTGTATGGGACTCCAGTTTTCAAGTTGCTGACAGTCAGCTGAACAATATCAGAGCGTGTATCCAAATACTGGTAACCAACAGGGCTCTCTCCAATCTGGCAATTTGGACAGAGCAGAACACCATATGAGTTCACTTCATTGCTTCCATCTTGAACAGTTATGTTTGCGTCATCGTTTGTGGTCCATAAAAACCCTCCATCCACTACAAGAGGTGCATGATCTCCAACAGGAGTACTAAAAGTGATTAACCAGTCGTATCCAGAATGGGTATTGTTCATCCGTGAAACTTCAACCCAGCCAATAGTATCAAGAGCCTCCAAAGCAGCTTTAACTTCGAAGGTGCTTGCCTCCGATGAAATATACTCAGAATAAGTTGAGCTTGCAAACAAAACTCTCCACCAGCCACGAATTACAGAGTGGTCTGGGTTTAACGATCCTCGCATTCCACTGCCTGTGCCTGATGTTGAAATCTTTTGAATTTCCGGGGACCCTCCAGGCCTTTGCCCTGGCTGGACAAGATACGAGCGTGCATATGAAGCTGAAACCTGGACTAAAGGAATGTTTCCTATGTTTTTCTGCCTGTCCACAAAAGTAATCTCGTAAACATATCCACGATTCACATTAACTGTGGATTGGGTAACATCCACAAACCCAATGGGGAAAATACTTGTCCCGTTATGAAGATTCATCAGAGTGTCCCGCAGATTTGCAGCTGAAATGTCTGGCTGGATGCGGTTGGTACTGAGGCCATCAAAATACAACGACCAGAGCTGGGATGGGACTATCCCATTGCTCCAATCCAGCTCTACAGCCTGGATTGTACTAATTTGTGAAAGTTCTTCCCAATATTCAATCCTGTATCCTAGAATGCTCGAACCCCCACTCTGTTGAGGAGGCTCCCAAGAAATAACAGCAGACGTAATTGGAAGATTTGGCAACACAAATGGAATTACTTGAATATTTTGTGGGGCTCCGGGTGATCTCATCGGAATGATAGGGTTATTGTTTGCATAGGCCGGAATCGAAAAACCTATAACAGTAAAAGAAGAGACTCGTACATAGTAGTACTTTCCAGGAACTATATATCCACTTATTTCATAAAACAGGGGGCCATCCTCAGAGAGGTGGGAGATATGTGTTGTGTTCACAAGTTGTTTTACAGGGTTCGTGAAAGCTTCATCCTCTCCGATTTCAAACAAAAAGGATGTAATGGTTTTGCCACCACTCTGGTTTGGTGGGACAAATTGCACCTGCAAAATAGATCCATGCAAACTAAACAGCCAAACAGAGCTGGGTGGTGATGGAAGCTGGTCTTTTGGAACTGCAGAGCAAACAGAGCTCCATTGGGTATTGTCTGGTGGTATTCCCGTCGGGTTAACAGACTGCAGAGGCACACTGTTACGTGCTGCAACTCTGACATAATAGTTTATGCCACTAGCTAGATTGAGGATTTGGTATTGGAAAGGGCATGCAACTTCAAGTTCAGATCCATGGATTTCACATTTCCCGAACCCAGCGGATGAGCACGAGCCTTGTGACATAGCAAGTGAAAAATTTGAAAGAGTGTCCCACTGCACCTCAAATTGAGAAATATCATTAGCAGAGATAGAGGGGTAGCAAAAAAATACTCCAATGCTTAAACCAGAAATGATGTAGACAGAAACGTCCTCAGGAGGAAAAGGAACTTGATTTGGTACAATGGATACAACTTCCATGTCATCAGCAATATTTGATCCAAACTGGTTGTATGCCCAAACCCGGATGTAGTATATTGAGCCTAAGGTAAGTCCACTCCAATCACTTCCTGTTGGGAGGTAATAACAGTTTGAGCAGTCTTGTCCTACAATATAGATCGATGTTGATGTTGGAGGAATCAAGTCATTTGCTGGACTTGCCAACAGTTGAAGGGGTGCTGAAAGTTTCAGAAATGTAATGCTCCATGAATATCCATAGCCCCATTTATTTAAAACAACATTTTTTTCATCATTCCCTTGATAATTATAACTGACTGAACATAAATCATACAGCGCAAGGGGAAGCACTGTGTTGCTTCCACTGTAGTCATCTTTGATAGCGTACCACTGACCACCCAAATTTATCAATGAGCACGGCCCAAGCCCAAGTGCAGAAAAATCACAGGTCATGTTTTGAGAACAAGTAGCATAGTAACCTCCTTGTGTAACATCAACAGTAAGCCCAGTGTCCACATAAGACAAGGTCCTTGAAATGCTCAAAGTCTGAATCGAGGGCAACGCTTCTAATGCAACTCGCATCTGAACAGCAGTTGAATTCGAATTGATCGAAGCTGTCGTTTCTCCATTGAACTCTAGCTGGAATGTGCCTGCAATTGGCGCGTCAGAAATTAAGTGTACAGTTTGGATTTGGTACAGAAGATTAGGACTATCAAGGTAAACAGATGTAGCCGCACTTGTTGCAAAGCTCGATGAAGTATCCCATTCAACCCTGTATTGAGTGATTGGCTCTCCACAAATTTCGACGTTAACTTGGGAATGGCTACACCATTTCGGGGCATTAAAGGACAGAGCAGCCATCGTCCCAACCGCTTCACTGCCTTTGACGATTTCGGAAACAAGACCACATACACCCACACCAGTTAAACCAGCAGTCGATATTTTTATTAAATCAAGGTCGCCGCCATTCATGCCATCCAAGAAAGTGATGTACCAATTATAGCCAAATTGGGAGTCCGGGCCGGAACGCGAGACAGTTACACTGCCAACTGATGGGAGCGCTTCAAGCTTTTGTTGAACAGAAGAGCTTGAGGCATCAAATGAGATTTCTTCAGTGGAAAACCCGTTGAAAGAAAGTGAAAAGACACCCCCAATCTGATTCCCCTTCTGAGTTTCAGAGAACGAGATGGTTACCCCTTTTCCAGTAAGCTGACTGAGCGGTATCAGAGGGCCGACATCTCCTGAAGCTGTTAAAAAAGTAATTGTCCAAACATACCCGCCTCTTCCGTCATTTTCCGTGCGAGTAACGGCCACCTCACCAATGCCGGGAAGAACCTCCAATGCAGTTTTGAGCTGAATAGCGGTAATATCAAACTGTAGAGGAGCTGAAGAATTCAAGTAAAATAATCCCCCGATATGGTTGCCTTGAACAACGGTCTGAACTTCGCACTGCCCGACAAAACCGACAAGCGTATTGCAAACAAGCGACGGAACATCCCCATCGTTATTAACAAATGAAAAAGTCCAAGATTTTCCGTATTCATCGTCATAAAAACCATCAGTGGCAGTCACCGGAGCTTGTACTGTTGGTAACAAATCAAGAATATCTTTGATGGTGCTTGCACTCGCGCCAGCACTAAAGGTATTTCCTGTCGGATTTTTAACAGTAATGTTGATGTGGAATTGTGACGAATTCAATGAAGTGATTACGTTGTCAATGGTTGTGCTGAAATTTGAGCACAGAGAATGATTCGTCGATAAACTTAGGTAGGCATTTTTTGAAAATGCATTTCCATCAAAAAACACACTGTAGGTATAACCAAAGTTGTCCCGAGACCCTCCAGATCCTTCTCTGGTCACATACACAGAGTCCACATTGGGAAGAAGCTCCAGAGCAACTGCCATGTCAGTTCCAGTGGCATCCCAAGCAATGCATCCAGTTGTCTGAAATCCCCCGGCATTAAAAACCCTCAAACGGTAAGAACCAATCCCTGGTGTCAGTTGGAATTCGGAGTTTACAACCATCTTGAAAATGCCAGTGTTTGTTCCAACAGTTGCGTGATTATTCAGTGTGTCAACAACAATTGAAGCAGAAGTGCTTCCGAGTGTTTGAAAGACCGCGCACGATTTATTGCTGACTCTCAACTGCTGGACATTCCCAATGCTTTGAAGGCCGATGAATGCAATGGAGTAAATATAGCCAAAATTAGATCCATCGGTTGCATCTCCACTTCTCAAAACATCAACTTCCCCAATCTGACTGATAGCTTGCAAAGCTTTCTGCAAAACTAAAGGCTGAGCATTCCACGGAACACAAGCTGTTGTGTGATAGCTCATATTTAGAAACCCGTGCTTTGAATTGGAGCTGTTATAGTAGTAGTAAGAGAGTGCAAACCCTCCATGAGTTATGGGAGACAAAGCACTGATGGTAACAGTTTGAATCTCAGGGAAGCGGAGCACAAGTGAACCCTGAACGCTCTCCCCTTCTTCGGCGTATGTCTGCACATTTTGCACCTCTGTTACATGATCGGCAGTTGTTGAAATAGTCTGGATTTCATGAACAAACGTCGCACCGATTTGAACAGACTGCACTTCCTTTACAAAGAGAGCAATGCTTGCAGTAACTCCATCAGGAGCTGGCGGGATGGACGACGGGATGGCACGAGCACTGTAGGATTCCGACAAGTAACCTAAGCTGTTGGATGGGAAAGCACGGACATTATAAGGGATGCCTGTGAGCAAATTAGGGATGGGGTAGCTGTCGGGAAACATTCCCGCGACCAAAGCGGGGGAGAAAACATTGACTTCAGCATTGCCCCCTTCCAAACCACTTGTATCTGCAGCAAGGGGAACTAACCCCCCTAAATTTGAATCAAACTGAACAGTGTGCAAGAAACCTGAAACTCTAAACACACTGAGTGGCTCTGAACCTACTCCTCCCAAAAATTGGCCAGGGACGGAGGAATTTGAAATTAAAGCGAGCGGTAAATTTTGTTTCGTAAATATGCCCCCATAAGAATTCCCGTCAACAACAGAAGTAATGGTAACAGTTTGGCCAATGGAACTTGAAAAGCTTGGGGAGCACGAGGTATGATCAACAGCAAAAAAGGTGTTGGGGAAATTTGTGGCTGCCATATAATCGCCATCAAAGTAAATCGAATAACTATACCCATTTGGGGCTAATGAAGAATCTGTATGCCTGGTGACTGTGACATTCAAGCCGAGTTTCACCAAGGCTGTTTGCACAACATAATCTTGAGCATTCCACTTAACACAGCTTGAAGTTTTCCCTTTTGCTTGGAGTGCATACATTGGGTTACTAACCCAGTTGTTTTGAATTGGATTGCTGACAATCAAGTTAAAAATTTCATTACGAGGTCGTCGTACAGTAAACATTTGATTCACCAAATAAATATCATTTGATCCCTGTTTTGTACCTTGATATCCAAGGTTTAGTGAAAGTTCATTGACAGCCTGAGTTCCACCTACAAGGGTTGCAAAGGAGACAGCTGCTCCAGCTGGGAGGTGTGAAGTGCACATGACTGCGAATATTCGCCATGTGTCTCCTGCGCGGTGATTCAAACAACTTTTAAACATTGCTGAGATATTGTAGCCAAACTGAAACTTTCTCCCCAAAGTGATGTTCACTTGCCTTTGCGACGAGGAATGAGAAAATACCGAGAAAGTGGCAACCCCGGAGCTGCAACGAACAAGTGTGATGTTGTATTCAGCATCTGAAGTTCCGTTGTATCCCCCGAAGAATACAAGATCAGACTCCAATCCCAAGCCTTGGTAAATTACAGGCGACAACTCGCCAGCCACCTGAGCCCACATCGTCATGGCACCAGCAGTGTAGTAGCCATTGAAATAAAATGTGAGTGTATGCCCGTATGCTGAGGAAGAGTCCCCAAGACCTGCCTTGACAACTTGCACTTGATTTGGAACACCAATAACTTGAGTAAAAAAAGACTCAAGCTGTGCCTCACTTGTGTTCCATGCAAGGCATTGGTTGGAACCAGACTTGTGGTACGCTGAACCATACTCAAAAAAAATCTTGAAGTAGTGTCCAGTAAGATTTTTATTTGCACTGGTTGTTGAAAGTACAACTTGGTCTATTTGAAACTGTCCCCCTTGCTGAATGGTGTCGATCTCAACTTTTCGAACCATGCCACCAACCTGATGCCAGTTAGAACAACTTTGCCCTTCGTCCCTCACATAAATTTGGTCCACATTGCCAAACGAACCATCCGCAAAATAAATATCATAAACAAATCCAGAACTGCCCTGAACCAGAGTTTCAACTGCGAAAGCAGGGATAACAGCACTCACAAGTGTGATAGTTTTCGAAACTCCACAACTGGAACAATAGAATGGGTCGGCTAACTGAAATATTGTGTCTGACACAATCCGAGTGACCTTGAACAGCTGGTTTGGATCGCGCGAGCCTGCAATACTAACAGAATTGCCAGGAACAATTTTACCTCGAATTGAGCTTGAAGTATGGATGAAATATACACCATAAGAATGCGTTGTGTTAGCAGTTGGTGTCAGAGATGAGATATTCCCTGTGACATCCGTGCACCCATTGGCACTTCCAACAGAAGTAATAATAATTTGCTCAACGTCTCCTAGCACACTGCTGATCCCAGGCTTGCCATTAAAAGTCAACGTGTATGTGTATCCAAATCCAGATTGAATTTGTCCATCGCCATCTCTTGCAACAATTATATGATCTTTATCGTTTAAGTCAACCTGGCCATCATCATTAAAATCAAAAGACCAAGAATTCAGCGCAGTTTGGAAAACTTGGGCACTTGCATCCAGAGGAAGGCACCATGAAGTTTCTTGAAAGAGACCTTTGTGTGTCCATCCAATTTTGTAATAACCTCCATTTGGATTCGGGGAAAGCTGATCAGATGCTTGAATTGTGAGCTTTTGGACTTCTGGTACGCTGTTGCCATCACCAGCTCTATTGACGATGATAGGATTTTGCAAAATTTTAACAATTCGTTTGTTAGGCCCAGCTTTGTTGGCTGCAGCAAAAAAAGTTTCAGTAAGAACAATGCTTGTCCCGCTTTGAGAGATATAAGCGATTGTGTATTGTTTTCCAGGAATTTCAGAATCTTGGATTTCAATGACATCTCCGGACTTTAAAAAAGCTTCAACAAACATTCCAACATTCAAAGGTATCACTGCGCTTCCAACATAAGATAAACCTGTAGTATTGGCTTTGAACGTCATGTTCACAATGCTTACACTGGCCAAAGAGTTCAGAGAAGCTTGCAAATCTGGAGCTGATATTCCCCAGCTTAAGCAGCTGGTGGTAGAAGTCATATATGTCAGCGAGAACGAGTTCCCAACAATAAAACCAGACTCTGTAGATAGAGATAATTGTTGAACTTCAACATGTCCACCTTGTATCAGTGTCGAAACGCTTGGGGCCAAGCCAGTGGGAGCCCCCCCACACCTGCTTACATTAAGCTGGTTTACGTTGCCTCGCACAGACGGCCCTTCAAAGTACACGCTGTACACAAAAGGGTTTCCATTTGTACCTTCCCCAGAGCGAGAAACAACTACATCACCATACTGAATGATAGACTGGTTGAGAAATACATTTTCAACTGCAGCTGATGAGGCTGCAGACGGCAAGCAAACCGATTTAATGAGCTGCCCACTGTGCTGAAGGCTGAATGAAAATTGATAGAGACCAGGGATGGTAACTTTCTGAATTTCTGACCCAGTGCGACGAATTGTTCCAACATGACCACCAATTCTAACTTGCCGACCAGGAACGATCACTTGAGACAGTTCATTGTCTGTGAGAATCAAAGGAGAACCTCGTGTAACAGTCACCTGATGTCCAACACCCCCAGGTAAATCCAGTGGAAGTTCTCCATTTGTGCCAACAAGACTACCAGCAGCATTGGGAAGTGTCCCTCCAATTCGAATAACTGCACCTGGGCTAAGAAACTGGGTCAGATCACCAGACCCTGAGAGAATACCTTCTGTGGAATCACGAGCAATAGTCACGTACACATCAGGTAGCTTATTTGAGGTAAAGAGTTCGGTTGTAGTTGAAACAGAACCAACATTCGGTAAATCTTCAAAAAAGGCTTTCGTTGCCGTTTCATCTGAAGAATACGGTAAGGGCTCTGTAGTTGCATTCATAAACTGCAGTCTGTAGCTACCGCTAATTGGGACCGAGCCTTTTTCGTGTATAGAAACGCCAGCATAAGCATGAGTACCTGTTAACTGGAAAATGTAGGGAACAATGGCAGGCACATTACCTGATCCAGGAGGAAATGTTTCTCCATTGTACACGCCAAATACACTTAAAAATCGAATCTTCCAGATGTATCCACCTTCAACGCCATTAACAAAAATAGCACCCCACCCTCCACTGCTGTTTGAGGGATATTCCTCGCGAATCACGCTGACGTCACTGATGTAAACCATTTCATTAAGAATATAGTTCAAGTTCTTGGCAGATTCGTTAAACATGACTTCTCTGGCGCCCCCGGGATCACTTTCATAATTCACTGTGAATGAGCCGGAAAGGCCAGTGGACCCTTTTCTAGTTTCAATGATCAAAGGCGAAAGAACTTGAATCGGCAGTTGTTTAACTACAAGTGGATTCACATCACTTGATCCTGGTGGGAATGAATTTGGATTCTGTGTAAAAGTAACATCCCATTCGACTTCTCCATACTTTCCTATCACAGTTCGAGAAACTTCAACAACTCGAGTTAAATTAGACTTCTTTTGGACCGAATTTTTGACCGCAGAAGACGGAGCATTCCACGCAAGACGAGAAGACTGGTCAGCATTTCCATCTCCTTGGACAAAGAAGTCTGTAAGGTTAGCTCTTAACACAACACCGTCCACACACCCAGCAACAGTACAACTTACGGTGCTTCTGACTCCATCTACCAAGGTGGATGCATTTATTCTCTGGAATCCCGAAAAAGGTCGGCAATTTCCAACTGAAGAATTGGTGAGAAAATGAAGTCCTTGATGCGTAAAAGGATCTGGAACATCGCCATTGTAGCCACTGAAATAGATGGTGTACGAATACCCATTAGGAGTCAAAGTCGCCCAAGTCCCCCAAATTGCTTGGCTTGGTGCTGTGCTGCGTACAACCTCAACCTTTGAAGCGAATGTAGGAGACAATTGTCGCAAAACAGTTTCAAGTTGCTCACCAGATGCCGACCAAAGCAGGCAGCTTGAAACAGAACCGTTGAACATAATTCTATACGTTGCATTATTTGCAAACCGATCGCTATTTGTCAAGGAAACATCGTACACCGAAATAACCTGTACCTCGCTGACCCCTTTTGGATTAACCAGTGGTTCGGAAGCATCCATAACCGTGACAACACCATTGCTGGTGGTTGCATTTTCAATGTGAACACTTCCCCACAAATTGCTGGTTTCTGCCACCTCAAGACGAGGAACATTCCCAGGAGCATTGCACAAATGAAGCTCATCATCAAGTTGTTGGCAGTACAGTGAGTCGTCTCGCAAAAATGTAACGGTCCAAGTAAAGCCCCCGTTGTTTCCTCCTATGTTGACAGGACTTCGTGTCACACTCACATCCCCCACATTGGGGAGCGCTTCCAAGATTTCCTGAAGGGAGGTCCCATCGCCACCACTGTCTGCAGTGCTGGCAAAAGCGTTGTGAGCAATAGGGCCTGTTGTTGCTACTCCTTTGTAACCAATCACGGAATGGCCAGTTGTGTTGAGAGAAAGCTTGAAGGAACCACCAAGAGGTTCAGAACCGTCCTGCACGGTGAACACTAAGCATTTCTCGGAGCCATCATGGCGAGTTGTATACAATCCTTCATACGAGCAAGCAATTGGTGGCATCACCCCAACATTTTTACCCCACTCCTTTGAGAAGGGTCCAGCCTTATCTGGAGAAAAGTTCTCCCACATGCCAGACCATGCAGCTGGAACTCCTTGCCAGTTTCCTTGATAAAACAACTGGGGATCATGGGTGGTGGGGTCGTGCCATACATTGGATAGGAAGGTAATGCTCCAAGTGTACCCTCCAACCTGTGTTGCATCATCAATCAACTCTTGAGATCTGGAAACCACGACCCGACTTGGGAATATCGAATTCAAGTTATTCAAAGCTGTTTCGACAGTTATAGGATCTGCATTATAGGCAAGTTCTGAAGTTGTAGAACCAAAGAATGTAAGCGAAAAGGTTCCTTGAATTTCATTCCCAACTTGGACCACATCTGTTTGGAAATCAAGGCCTTTTTGTGCAGTTAGTGAAGACGAAAAACTGAGCATTGGCACTTCCTTCCCAACAGTTTTATTGACAAATGTGACTGACCATGTGTATCCCATTGCCTGAGTTGGTCCTGCACGAGTGACAGTGACAGCATCAATACCGAATGGTGCAGTGTAATGGCCATCGTGAAGAAAGTGAGGCATATTGAGCTGGGCAGAGCCATTGGCATGCATGCCCTCTAGAAGGAAGTAGCTGTTATTGAGGACTATCCAGTTGTTGATGTTGACAATTGAAGTGTTTGCGTGTGGGAAGTAAAGAACACCATTTCTCACCCAAACTGAAGTGTTGCCCATTAAAAAAAAAGCACGGTTGAATGCATTTTTGAATGCAGTGCTACTCATATAACTGGTGAATACACTTCCAGACTTGTTTGCAGAAATACCAAGAGTAAAGCTCAAGCCAAAAGTGCCCGAAATTTCATTCCCATCATTATGTTCACCATAGCCATTCACATAAATATGGGTGGTCAATCCTGTGCTTGAAATCAAGTAGGTAGAACTCGGAACAACAGGAGGGACATTCCCTCCTCTGCTAAGAAACTCAATCGTCCAGGTATATTGTCCCGACCACTTCGTATCGCCATCAGGAACAAACGGGGTTCTTGAAACTGCAACAAACCCAAAAACATCTGTGTAATTCAAGTTATCTTTGACAGCTTGCAGAATATTTTTTACTGTTACAGGGTTCGCATTCCATCGAATAAGAGGCGTGGTATATTGCAAGGGTGTGCCCAATTGCCAGTGGGGATACGTTAGCCCAAGATTAAAGGTGCCACCAAGCAAGCTCCCAGCAACTCTGGAAACTACTCCGCAAATTGAAGGAGCGCCTGTGTGTGTTGAATTGAAATTGCCGGTGTTGCAAAGCAGATCATGGGGATTTCCGTTTGCCTGTGTGAAAGTGATGGTGTAGTTGAATCCGACCAGCTCATATGATTTTCCATTAAAGGTTATGTTATTGCCTGCAGGAAGACTGGTCTTTCGGAGCAAAACTGCCCCAGAAGCGCTTGATATCTGAGGAAGCGCTTGGAGAGCAACCACAACATCACTGCCAGTTGGATCCTTATAGATTTCAAAAATTGGCTTGGTTGTATCTGGGTCTTGTAAAAGGCAATTATCGCTCACACCATAAGCAGCTTTGGGGTCAGAATAGAAGGTTCCGTATTCCGCTTGAAGATTATGACTAGTTTTTCCTGAATAAACTTGATCTAATACAGCTTTTGGGCTGCTGTAACTCAAAATATAATAATAGTCCCAGCCAGACTCATTGTAAATCCTTAGCACATCAAATTCATGGACATCTGATGCAACAAAATAAGCTGCAGCTTGGCCTTGGGTGACATTCACAAGCGTCTTAGTCACCAAACTTTCACAAGAATATGTCAAGGCTAAGCAGCAACCACCAGGCTCGCTTCCTACTACCGACGTGCTAACAACCACAGTCACATTCAAATTGGTGCCGCTTAGTGTCGATTCTGCACTGACATAGTTCAAGCCGTCGAGCTTTCCGCGAACATTATCCCCTGAAAATTCAACCAAGTATGTGAGTACCACAGTTGTGTGAGCCGAACCAAGTGTTGACTGCAACTGCGACGAAACAGTCACACCTCCTCGTATATTAGATAATTCATTCAGTGAGGAGTTCAAAGAGTTGGATCCGTGTACTAGGTTTGAGATGTTTCGGACAACAGCCTTTTGTAATGTTGTATATTCTACCCATCTATCATTTGAGGAATCAAATGCTAGCACCATAAAACCAGTGACACTGTTCACAAGATTATTGGCAGTTGTACCTGGAGGGCCAACAATAGTGATTACAATTTTTTCAACTTGGTTGATTCGTTTCACACCAACAATCAGTGTCTGGGTATTGTATACCTGCGGAGTTGAAGTTGTAATTGATTGGATTTCGTTAACATCATCAGCTGATATAGAGACTGTTTGGACTTCGTTGTAGTCTGTTGCAATAGTGGTTACTGTTTGAATGGTTGGGATCACACTATCGGCGGTGGTTGTGATAATTTGGACATCGTCAACCCCTTTTACTTGAGTTCTAACTGTTTGAACTTCATTGGTGACCAAAACTGTTGCTCTCAACCATTGCTCCTCATTGGTTACATCGGCTGAAACGGCAAACGCTTGCATCTCTTTCACAACATTCAGTTCGGTATTTCCACCCAGTTTGGATGAAGAATTTACATTACTAAAATGATTATCAACATCCCACTCAACTCGAATGGTTTCAAGGGTTTCTCCACCATCAAAGAAAGGGTAGTTCCAATCCGCAACAATTGAGTCCACACTGAGCGTAGCGGCACTCACACTCTGTAGCTGTGTTGGGAGAACGTCACGCATCTGGAACTGTGCCGGGGTAGTAGACGAAACAAAGCCAAATCCTTGTCGATTGAATGCGGATATTCGCACAAAGTACGTCATTCCACGTTCAAGAGTTGTGCTCTCCTTCCCAGTCATTAAATCCCTTCCTCCCAAAATGTAATGCAACTCCGTGGATGGCAAAAACGATCTTTCAGCAGGGCTGTCAAAATTCTCGCTGGTGTCCCATTCAAGTAGGTAACCTTCAATCACACTTCCACCATCTCCTCCATATACAGGCAACTCAACAGAAGGCTCTTGCCACTCGACGAGCAAGCCTACCCCGGAAATGATTGTGGCTGAAGGGTTTTGGACATAACCAGGTGGCTGAAGATGAGGACTGACAGAAAATGGAGAAGAAACACCATAGTCACTCCAAGCAAAATTATTGAAAGATCGTACTTGCACAAACCATTGTGTGGCCGAAGAGGTGGCAAAATTTAAATAAAACGGACCAGTATCAGTACTCGAAACAAAAATTTCATTTCTAAAACCAACTTGTGAAGCATTCAAAAATGAGTTAGATGTATCCCACTCCACACTATACTTTGTGATTGATGTTCCTCCGTCATATGTTGGTTTAGTCCACACAGCTTTAAGCAATTTGTCATTGAGAACTATAAGCTCAATATTCTGTGGAATGCCTGGGGCTTCTAACGGGGCAATCGAGATAGGAGTTGAGATCTTATGGTACCCAAAACCTGCAGAATCTCCGGCCCTCAACAAGAAAATATAGCCATTACCATTGCTAAGCCCACATACTTTTGTTGAAAGCATTGTTGAAGTCGGGAGAATCAGTGCAAGACCATTGCTATCACCCTCACAATATCCTAAAGGCAACACCCCATCACGCCCTACACTGACAAATACAGTTGCACTCGGGCCGTTCAGTTGATTGTCGTCTGCATACATGAGATCGAGATCCCCGAGCTCTGTAATAAAAGTAACAAACCATGTGAAACCAAAACCTGTCCGAGCACGCTCAACTTGAACTTCCCCAATGGTGTATAAACTCTCAAGGGCATCTTTCAGTGTAGCCGCATCCACATCGCAAGCCAATGGCTCTGTCTTAAAGCCCTGATAACCAATGCGAAAGGTTCCACTTATTGGCTCCATTCCGCGTTGTGTTTCTTCCACTTTAACAACAGGATTGGCTCCAGTCCAACCAGACGAAGGAGCTGCTACCAATAATGGAACAGCTCCATTTTGTCCTAAAAATGTAATTGAGTAAGTGTAGCCATAAGACCATTTTTCCACAAGCATACCGCTCACAGTTTGAAGAGTGTATGTGGCAGGAAGAGAAGAGTTCAACTCTCGTGAGAAAAATATTCGACCTCCAGACGAAAAATTTTTTATTTGTGCTGCAAACCCTGCGACAAAAATAATATCATGAACTACTAAGTCAGTGTGGCTCGGACTGATTAAACTACTTGAAGACATAGTTGCGTACTCCGTTCCAGAAACAAGGTCAAGTTTCAAACCGTAAACTGTTTTTTTAGAAAACTCTCTGGTAACAACAACTTCACCAATTTCGGGGATTAGGTCCAGAGCATCTTGCACAGAAGCAATGCCTTCAGCTGGAGCATCCCATGCAATATCAACAGTGGTTTGGGAACCAAACGAAAGTGTGAAGTACCCTCCAAGTCCTGGTGCATCAGCCATGGTAGACACGGTCTGTATCTCATCAACGCCTTTTTCCGCTGATGTTGTGATCATTTGTACTTCAGAGACGCCGTAATTTCTGAACCATTCGAGTTTGTACGTATCCGGTTCACTTCCAAAAAGAGGAGGAAGCCAGTGAAGATCTATACATGAACCCGAGCTGATAGAAGGAGTTAAGTGCTGCGGCGTTCCAGGTTGGGCAATCAAGGTTTCACTCGTCACTGCTGAAGGGGGACCGAAACCATTTTTGTTGTGTGCAGTTACCCGAGCAAAGATATTTCCAGAAACCAGGTTGGAAATGGAATAAATAAATTGATTGGTGCCTCTAACTAAGCGAGTCACAATAATAGTAGCACTGTTCCCGCTCAGAGACGATGATGACACTTGCAGCAAAGCTAAGTTTGCAGCACCAGTTAATAGCTGAGGATTGTTGTGAGAGAACGTAACGTGCCAGGTAAATAAGTTCAGTTGTTGATTGACAACATACCGACGAACACTTGAAGCAAAAATTGTCTGCAACTGTCCAAGTTTCCATTTCAGACTGTCTGGTGACTCACTTACAGAAATATTCTGAGTTTCCATGCCATCGAATTTCAGTCGGAATGTTCCAGACACGAGCGAATTGGCAGAAACAGAAATAGCTTGAATCTCAGCAGTGAAAGTTCCAGGAACAATATCCGCAGAGCCGGCGGTATTTTCAAGAACGAATGCCGAAGGTTTATCACCTTGAAGCATTGCACCCTGAACTTGGAGTAACGACAAATCGCCAGCCCAAGTTTTAAAAACAATTGTCCACTTAAAACCATGCCTGTATTTGTTCCTTGTGACATAAACAGGGTTTTCAGCGACAACTCGAAGATCCATTACACCCTGGACAGCCCTCTTTAGATCAGATGCAGAAATATCCCATGACAAAGGAGCAGAAACAACACCTCCCCAACCAATAGTGAAAGCACCACCGCGAGTTTTAACACTGTCCCCACTTCGAAAATCAACAACAAGTGTCTGAACTTCATGAATGATGGAAAGAAGTTCACTCCCATAGCCATCCACTCCCTCAGCAAATTCTGGATAGTTTGACCATTCAACAAAGTAAGAATCAATGTTTGAACCACCACTGAAAATAGGGGCCTTGAAATTTAAGCGCAAGGAAAGTTGACTGTTTCCGCATGGCAACAAGCTTACAGAAGTCGGTGCCGATGGAATAATACCCGTTTCCGGAGTGGCCACAGAAAACAGAGACGAAAATTCACCATAACCATTGCCATTCGCAGCAGACATGCGTATTGAATAATTGGTTCCCCTCGCAAGGGAGCTGTAGATATCTGACATGGATGCAAGAGCAACTCCTTCTGTAACAGAGTTAATATATACTGATGTGTTAGAAAAAGTACTATTAGAATTAACCAACAACGGTATCGAAGTAATGTCGTAAACTCCCCAAAATGTAACGGTGTAAATATAACCCCAGTAACATCCTGCAGAGACTCCATCACAGTCTCTTTCAACCGTAACGTGATCGATGGACCAAAGACTTTCGAGGGCAGATTGTACAGCGCTTTCAGTTGAGCCCCAAGATAAGGGCATGGTTTTTTGATTTAAGAAACTAAGTGTAAACCAACCAGAACGTTGGTTTTGTAAAGAGCACTGGAGAGTGTTGCAGCGTAATGCAACAGTTTGAACCGCAGAAGGGGTTCCAATAATACCAATGTTTGCATCAACACCACTCGGATGCAGCACAGACACACGCAAATCCGAACCTTTGAGGTCAGCCTCCGGTAACACTTGAAAAGAATCTACATCTGTAAAAAGAGTTTTGAAGCCAATTATCCATTCATAGCCATTTGCCCAAACAAAAGCATGAACTCCATTGTAATCACAGGTAAAAGTACCTTTCACAACAATCGAACGAGCCGACATGCTTATCACATTACCTTGGTCGAAATCTCCTTCAGAATTTGGCAGCCATATCACTTGTCCTTGAGAGAGCAAATTCCGATTGTCTTGAGTCACTTGCAGAGTTATAATATTAAGAAAAACTTGAACAAATGGATCCCCATTTTTAACCGTCCGCCCAAGATATGAGCTGTTGATATGAATACAGTCATGGACATAATTTAAAGCAAGACCACAAAGGGTAGAGTTGATCTTCAAAACACGGTAAGATGACCCATCAACAAAAATAACACTACCTGCTGAGACATGAAACTGGCTGACACATCCTGTACAGAGCAAGAGAGAACTATTTTGGCCAACAATGGAAGGGAAGGAACCTTGCAGCTGAATTGAACTTTTGTAGTAAACATAACCGAGCAGCTCATTTCGTGACAAAGTGACTTGACCAACAGAAGCTGAAAAATTTGTTGACATAGTATGTAAAGAGGAAAGTTTTCTATTAAGAACAAAAGCAGTTTTTCCAGTCTTATTGTTAAATAACAAATAGCTGATGCTGTAATAATTGCTAGCTTGCTCCAATCCAACATAGAAACTATCGCCGGAAGCAAATGTGCTTGTCCAGTCTCCTGTCGAAGTCGCGGTATTTGAACCATTGGTCAAGTGCAACAAAACCGAGACACCAAAAGCACCTGTTTGCGGAGACATCACCACAGCCCTACCAACAGTGTTGAGCTTGTAGAGAGCTTCCAAAATTTTGTTGTTTGTTGCTGTATACGAAAGAAGGTCTGTCACTTCCGTTCCTAAACTTATCCGAAAGTGGCCGGAAATGTCAGCGCTCTGAGCAAAAGTTGAAACAGCGATCGCTTTGTAGACCCCCACAAAGGCATCTTGCCCCGTAGTCAAACTATCACAGACAGCAAACAAATCCTTGTTTCCAGAGTTCAAAAACTTGATGAGCCACCCCACGCTGTAAGTTTTCCAGGAATATTTGGTAACACTCATGACCTCTACCACATTCATAGATGAAATAATCCACTGGACTTCTTGCGCAGTTGCCGTCACAGGAACAATTGAAGATTTAATTCCATTAAATATCAGTGCAAAGGATCCTCCCAACAAAGAATTAGAATCTGCAATAACTAACTGCATCTCAACAGATCCAGAGCTGCATGCAGCTGTTATTTTTTCAACCGTGACCTGTGTAGTGTACGAAACCGCAGATCCACCAAGAGTTTGGCATCCGAGAGGAATTGAAAAGTTATTCCCAAAGTAAATTTGAGGGATGGACAAAACAGGCCATTCGCCAGAAGGATGCTCGCCCCAGAAATGAATCAGATATTGCCGCACAAATTGGCCACCGAGCCAGGTGTCTGTTGAATTAACGGAGACTGAGTACAAAATGTTTGGAAGTTCCTCGATCATCTCTTTCATCAATTGAAACGATGCACTAACAGGGATACACTGCGTCAAGTATCCATCAAATTCAATCCTATAACTTCCAGATGTGAAAACTCCGCCCTTTCCGATTAATCTTAGTTTTTGAATCGAGCCAGGTTTGCCCATCTGAGTCTGGTGACAATCATTCGTGCTGTCAAGCTTTAAATAGCCATAAATGTTTGGTTCTGTCCCTTCGAGAACCTCCACAACATAAGCTTGAATGCAACCTTGATTGGTTAAGCTTCTTAAGGTCACACTTTCAACGAGAAGACCGTTTTTATCAGTAAATTGAAGTGCGTATCTCTTGTTCGAAAAACTCGGACAACTACTTGCATTTGTCACCACCAACTGCCCTCTATAAGAGGCCGTCACAGTTACCAAGCAGTTATACGAGCTGTTCCCATACTGGAATCCATAATAATCCAAAACATAGAACTGAGTGCCGTTTTGTAAAAATGAGCTTTCATTGCCTGAGAGGGAAAGTAGCAGATTGTTTTTGGAGTGTGCTACCACACAGTCTAAGCAAGCAAATCCACCTTTGGCAACTTTGCCAACATTCCCTGTGAACGTAATCAACCAGGTGTACCCAATCAACATGCTCCCTTGGAAAACTTCGATTTGTTGAACATCTACACTGGAAAGAGTTGAGAGTCGGAGCAGGGCATCTTTGACCTCAGAAGGTGAAGAATCATATCGCAAATGGTTTGTTGACTGGGACCCATATGAAAGTCGAAACTCCCCCTCCGTGTCATCGATTCCATTGCTGTTCGTGACAGTGATCGACTTGATTTCAGAGACTCCAAAAGTATCTCCAGCAGACCATTCTATTTTATAATGTGTTATACCCTTCCCATTATTGTTTGGTTCATCAAACTGCACCAAGATCTGTGAACTAGATATGGCAGCAACAGATGTGATAAGGGGAGCATCAGGCACATTGCTGGCAACCACGTTGCCCGGAATCAGCCCTTTGAAAGACGTCTGCACACTCTGAGTATAGACAGCCGCAGGATCTGAGGTTCTGTCACCGTGCCCAAGCAAATTCGATGCCGAAATGCGAGCAGAGTAACCCTTCCCCGGCTCAAGGTTTGATGCAACGGTGTGTGTGCGAATACCAACTCCCTTCTGCACTTCACTGATCGACAGATTAAAGGCAGTCCCCGACAAAGGATCAGATGGGTTGGTTCCAACAATCAAAAGAGGAACATCACCGGTTTGGCTCAAAAATGTTATCGACCAAACAGCTTCGCCAAAAGCAGTTGATTTAGAGACTGCAACACTGCCTATGGATACCAGCAAATTTTCAAGCTTAAACTTGACATCCTTCTCATCAGAATGGTAAGGAACCGTTGCATAGGTTCCTGAACCTGGAAACTGTATTAAAAAACTCCCTTTTAACAGCCCATAACCAGTGAGATCTCCTCCCATGGCATTCAAAACAATAACTTGAATTTCAGGAGTGGATCCAACTACTTCAGATTGAAAGCTGAGAGGGCTGAATTCTGGGAAAACACCCGTTTGGACCTCCTTGATAGTTATGGAGGTATTACTACCAACCATGATCACGGCGTTACTTTGAGCAATGCGGCAACTTCCAAAGTGGGTTGTTGAACAAGGAACTAAGGAATCGCCCATTGAGCAAGCTGCATGAGGAGGCAGGCCATCAGCTTTAAAAGTCCAAGCATAAATATGAGAATCGAATTGAATCGTAAATGGAGTTCCAAGAAGAACAAATTTGCGACGGCCACCAATCATGCCATTTGGAACATATTTCCCATTTGCTGCTATCTGAGCGCAATTACTTACCTTTAAAGCCACCACTACAGATCTTGGAATAAAGCAAGGGGGGCAAGACAACTCTCCAAAAAAAGAAGAAAAGGTTATACTCCAGGAATACATATCAAACGAATTGGGCCCAATGCGTTGCGCATCAACGCTTCCAAGCGATTGCAATTCTTCGAGTCTCTCTTTCAATTCTTTAGAGCTGGCATCATGAGCAAGCAGTCTTGACGCTAATCTGTATGCCGTCGCATGAAAACTTGAGGAACCGCCATAGTTTGCTGTCAGGGTTATAGAACTTTGATTGATGTGATAAATTTGATATGCATCGTAAGCCCTGTCAACAGAATTCCACAACACCACTGTGTCACCAGCAATCACGTCATTTAAGAAACTGTTGTCTGTGCGAACATATTTGCTGTTTGTGGACACTTCAACATTTCCAAGAAGTGTTTCCCATGTATAAATAGAAACAGCATGAGCACCCACTGGATGGAAATCAGTCACTCGAAAACTGCAAGGATAATTACCAACAACAGAGCCTTCAATTTTGCAGGTGAAGTCTCCAAAAACTTGGGTTATTAATTTACCAATGGAAATTATGTCGCCGGCATTGAGAAAGTGTTTTAGATCGGAAGTTGTGGAAACCATAAAGCTTCCAAGTTGCATTGTCGCTGAAACATTCACACCGACACGTAGATTTAAGGGACCGCGGAACCCAGAAGCAATTGAAAAATAGCCAGTTAGAGGTGATGAAGAAATGGTGCTCAACTTGACAACTTGTGGCACCATGCCGCTGCTCCCTTGCACTACAGTGGTGGCAGTAAAAGCGTGAACAGAACTTGAACAAGACTCGATTTGGAGCGTATCAACGTCTCCGTTTGAGAAAAGAGGGCCCGTAAAAGTGACAAAGTATGATTTCACCTCGTTCTCTTCGATTATGCTGACCGAAACACCATCAACTGAGGGCAGAGTTTCTATTGCAACTTTAAGTTCAAAGGAAGAACTATTTGCAGGAACACACACTGTGCTGTTCCCATTCATCATCAATCGGAAATAGTCAACAGATCCGGACAGGATAAACTTCTGAACCTCAAACACTCTCGTCCCTAATTCTACGTTAAAAGCTGAGACAGGAGCGCCAAAACTTCCATAAACGTTGGTGTAGTCAGGACTTCCAAAGTCAACTCTTAAAGAAGAGACATTGTTAACGAGTACAGTGAAATTGTTAACAATACCTGGGACATCTGCAACAAGGGTAGAAATTGGTTGCAAGGGGTATCCAAAAAAAGCAGAAGGGCCATACCCTAGCGCATTTACTGCGCTAACTCTAACAAAGTACGAACGCCCAAGAAAGAGCTTTTGGATAACATATGATGTACCGAACACCACTTCCGAACTCAGAGGGAGTCGAGAACTGGCAGAACATGCTCCGGAGATACCACTGCCATCATGCAAAACTTGCACAGACCAACTTGCTCCTCCTTTAAAACAACTTCCAGTCTGAACAATCAGTGTATCCCAGTTGTTATTTAGTGAAAGTGGTTCCTTTTGATTAAAAGTTATGTACCACGAATATCCGTAATTCCAGGCTGCTGTGCCATCACCACCACGAGTAACGTTTACGGAATAATTATGAGACCCAACAGCAGAAGTTATAGAATGGCTCAGGATTTCTGCAGACACATTCCAAGGGAAACATACGCTTGAAGTGCGATAAGTGATTAAAGTCGTGCCCATGCTGAGGGTAAAACTTTCCAAGGAAAAGTGCTGAGTCCCAGTCAGAACCAACTTCTGTACTTCAGGTCCGTCTCCACAAATGCTATCAAAACTATCAACAAGGTCCCACTCAATTTTAAATCCTTGCAGCGGAAGTCCCCCAGTACTTTTTGGGTTTGCCCAACTCACGTTCAGGCTCGAAGAGGGAGCTTGTGTCACTAAGATATCGGTTGGTTCTGTCGGTACATTTTGAGCTAATTTGAAAGGGCTGTGAACAGCCATTTCATAATTGCTATAACCTATTCTGTTGTAAGCGGCAACCCGAAACCACCAGTCAGTGCTGTTTGAAACTGAAACCTGATAGCTGTACGCCAGACGGCCAATCACTGGCTCTGCCTTTCCTTTCACGATTTCAGAGAACAATCCATCAGTGTTGGAGACCAAAGGGGGTGCATCTCCCTGAACAGTATTAAAAATAACCTTGATTTTTTCACCTTGGCAAAGAAGATAGTTTCCCGAGGTAAGTATGACATGAACATCCCCAATAAAAGGCAAACTTTCAAGTGCAGCTTCAATTTGACTAGCAGTGTTATGGGAAGCTATGGAAATTGTTTTTCTGCCTCTGTAAGAGATGGTAAAAGGACAGGTGTGACAGATCAAACTTTGAACCTCCTGTTGACTTCCGGTAGCAACTGTTGCCTGCACATAGTTGTTCTGACAGGACGTGACATTTGGGTATGCACAAGAAAGAAGAAAGTCCCCATTTATTGAAAGTTTGTGGGCTTTCACAGCAGGAAACTCTGATAAATAACGGCTGAACTGGTTCCCGGGAGAAGAGACAAATGAAACAAGCCAAGTAAAACCATTTCCAGGAGCAATCAAATTTCTCGAGACCAAAACTGCCTCAAGATTACACAGTTTTTCTAGTTCAAGTTGCATCTGCTCAGGAGAAATGTCATGGGGCAGTGCAGCTGTCACTTGACCATCAAAGTTAAGAGTGAAGAAACCAGAGAGGTACCGCCCCGGAGAAACTGAAACTGTGACTGACTGAACATCAGATATCGGTGCCATGTCCTCTGCATCAACAACAACAGTGCCAAAAGCAGAACCGTCAATACCACTGTCAAAAGAGCTAGAAGGGTCCCACTCAACCAGGTACGAAGTAACCTCTGTCCCACCACTGCTCATTGGAGGTGACCACTGAACAAGGACTGCGCTGTTCGAAAGAACATCTGCTAAAACTGGCCAAGGAACTCCTGGCTTCACAAGTTCTGTAGAAATCGCAGAAGGGTCCGAAGAAGTAAAAAAGCTTGTTCCCATTGAATTGACAGCAGCAACTCTTGCTGAAAACTGCAAACCGGTATTGTTGACTGGAATAACCACACGCTTGACACTGTCAATGTTTATATAAGGCATTACATACACTCCAGTAAGCAAGTTGGCATTTGGCCGCATCGCAGACAGAATCGCACCATTGTGGCCGGGATGAAAAGTTACAGACCAGGTGTACCCATTTTGTTCAACTTCTCGTGACACGTCAACTCTGCAAGCACCACTGAGAGACTCAATAGCCCCCTTCATGTCCCATACAGTTGCATCAAATGGAACATCTGGTGAAGCCTGCATCTTGTATAGTTGAATAAGTGGTGTCTGAAGTGTAGCGGAAACTGTAGACACGTTCGCTGAAGAACTGGATTTTAAACAGCCATTTTCCCCAAGATCAATGGCGGCCAACTGGGGAACATTTCCAGCAACTTTAAATCCTGTGTACGTGATAGTGTATGTGTAACTCAAGCGATGGGCGGATGACGCATTTTGTCTTTGCACAACAACTTCGTCAATCGATTCCAAAGACTCCAGCTCGCTTTTAACAGCATCTGCAGAAGCCCCCCAAGCAAGACAACCAAAAGCACCACCAGCTTGGGTTGTTGACGTTGTTTCGATTCCAAATTTCAAGCGGAACCCCCACTGTTGGGTGGCACTCTTAGACATTGAAAGGGAAACTGTCTGTATTTCCCAAGTTGCATCCTGAAGGGCCTCTACCATAACAGACGCTGACTGTGATGGATCGTTCGTCCAGGCAAGTGGGACCCTGGTTGCATTGAAAACATGCGAAGAATCTGTGCTAACACGGAAAAGCACTCCTTGTGTGGGGTGTCCAAGTCGAATAAAATCCCCCCTTGCAAGGTGCTTGGTGAGATCATTTACAGTTACATTTCCATCAGGGCCAAAGAAGCTTTGAAGGTATGTATCACCGACAGCTAAGTTCCAAGCTGATCCAATATCGGTATCAAGCAAGAATGCAGGAGCTTCAGTCAGACTTAAGGCTTTGTATGTTGATATTGATCGTGGGTCAGAAATATCACATAAAGGGACGTCAAGCATTGAGTAGTTTCCGACGGTCAGAGGATCCAAATTCACACAGGCTCTGAAATACTGTGCGCCAACTTTAATAAAGCCGCCAGGCACAACAAACTTAAAAAACACATGTGACTGGTCACCAATCACTTTTTGAAGTAAGTTTGACCCCTGGGCAATAGAAAAGAGAGCTTCAGTGCGGTCACTTGCTAACTGGTGAACATACGAGCCCAAAAAGTCTCCAAGCGTGAGACTAAACAATGCAGAGCCATTAAAGGGGCGTTTGTATACGTCAATATTAATGACTTGTAAATCGTGAGTACTTTGAACATTGATATGGTTAGATACTGTGTTGACAGATGAAATCGCGTTCCATTCCAGATCAAAATATTCGATTACTGCACCATTGGATTCAATTGAATCTACAAACTCGACCTGAATATGTTGATCATCAAGCGCACTCAAGTAAACAGTCGACACACTGCTTGGAATACCTTTGGGAGACAATGGACAGTTTGTTGCATAGGCAAAAGCTCCATAACCAACATCAGAAGAAGCAGACAGCCGAACAAAGTACTCTAGATTTGAGTCGAGCCCAGTCAAAGTATGTGAAAATAAGGAAGACTCAAAAGAGTCAATAACAATAGCTTGATAATTTTCAGCTGGTATTCCAGATCTTGAAGAACCAAATTTGAGATGAATGTTGGAGGAATTACCTTCCAGCTTCCTTCCGTTTCCAAACAATAAGGGTTGTTTTCCAACTTGAGGAACACCCTCAACAACAGTGGCCGTTTCGAAAGTAACAAACCAAGTAAACCCATCAACATTTTGGATTCTTGTCACAGTGACTTGACCGACAGATGGAAGTGTGTTGAGCGCTTGGGCCAGTTGTTGAGGAGAAGCATCAAAATCTAACGCATATGTCGTTGGTGCGGTGAAGATTTCAACGGAGCGTTTTGAAACACCAGCATATCCTTTTGGGAGGGAAAGCATCCCTCGCACAAAAGGATTGGTAGCAGAGAATGTTGTTGTATTTGCTAAAGGAAGATGAGTGCTATTAAACTCGTTGTACGCATGGACTTCGTAGAAGTAACCATCAACCAATAACTTGTCCCCTCTTCGGACAGAAGAAGTAAGATCTTCTGAGGTCAATAAAAATTTTGAACCAGTCTCAACTGTTGCGAAACCTGGCATCTTACGATCAAACGAACCAAACGAAAGAGTGAAAGACCCGTTTGGAGAACCTGACGTCGTCACTGTTTGAATTTCTGTATCACCTATCAGAGAACCTGATGGAGTTGCTACCAAAGATGCAGTGAAGTACTCGATCAAGTAGGAATGGACATAGTTGCCAACAGCCTGTGATGCACTCCATTGAACTTGAAGAGATGTAGCATCAATTTCTTTCAAAAATATGTTTGAAGGGGGAGCAGGAGCCACGTGAGGTACAGAAGAAAGAGGCACTGTGCTGATTGGATCACTAAAACCTTCAAGAGAATTTCTAGCAAAAACTCGAACAAAATATTCAGTTCCTGAAGCTAAGCCATTAATTGTGTACTCCCCCCCAAGTCGAGTCAATGAAAAAGGCCCTGTCAAATCTTCAAAGACCTGGTGAACTGGATCAACTGGAATAATTTTGGGGGTCACTGCAACACCAAATGCAACTTTAAAATAATACGAATCACCTACCAAAATCCCAACACCTGGGTGTAAGTAACCAACTAAATCTTTCCCAAGGATCGATAAACTTTGGTTTGACAAAGAAAACTTTGACACGCAACTCGTGCACAGGACATTCCGAGCATCGAGAACCACAGATCCAAGTGGACGGTCATTCAAAGATTTAAATTGTGGAGATAAGTCCCATTCTATTTTAAATTGATCAATCGGATCACCCCCATCATACAGAGGCGACCCAAAAGTAACATGTAAAGAATTTGGACCATTAAGCCTTAAGTCAGGAGAGGCAAAATAATCATAAAAGCAGGTTGGAGTACCAGGGTGCTGGTAAGGGACCATCATTCCGCTACCCGAAGTTCCCCCTTGTCCTAAAGGGGCTACCCATCTTCGAGAACCATAGCCTAGCAGATTTTTTGCTGCTATACGAACATAGTAGACAAGTCCAGCTGTGAGATCTGAGATAACATATTCAAATGCAGAACCATCATCAGGAGTAACAAAAACCTCCTGAAAAAGATAATTTGCTCCAGTTGGAATGCTTCCACTATTCAAGAGACGTACAGAAACATTGGGAGCTGAGTGATCAACACAAGAGAGATTGTGGCGATTATCGAAGGCAAGTTTTGGAATCGGTCCCATCTCTGTCAAAAATGTTACCAGCCATGTAATTTGATTTGTGGATTGCAATGCTTCCACTTGAACTCGGCCTATGTTTGGCATATTCTCAAGGGCAGTCTTTACTTGCCAACTGTCTGCTCTGATATTTATGAATGTCGACTGGTACTGTTCTTTGACTGGAACATTTTGGTATTTGGTGGTGTCAAAGGCTAAAGTAACTGTGCCCTGGATTCTAGAGCCGCTTGCACACTTAGCAAAAACTTGTTGAACAGACGACGTGTAATTGTTCCAGGGCTTTAGGCTCCACTCCACTAAATATGAGGTGATATCTGCACCTCCATTCCCAAAATCATCATTATATTGAACAGAGATGTATGGTGCATTCCAACGAACTCGCAAACAAGTACCTCGAGAAATAAAGTTTTCATCCAAATCAAGCTGCTGGACTGAGATAGGAAATCCTGGTGCGTCCGGCGAGGTGATGGGTGTTACATGCTGCACATCTGCTGGAGCTGCATACCCCAAAGAGTTGTGCGCTGAAACTCTCACATAATATTTTGTTCCAAAAATTAGGTCAGAGATATTGTAAAACCCATAATTGAAGGAGCCATCCCAACTATTCAACACCTCTGGAGAGTTACCGTATGTGTCGTTATAAGAAAGAGGCTGAGAACCTTTGCTATTGAACGATGGAACAATGTCCCATTCAACCTTCCATTTTGTAACATTCACACACTCGCCCAAGCTGTCAAATGTGACCATTGTTGAACTTGAGGTAAACGGGTTTACAGACTCGTTTATACCATAATTCATCGGTATATCAAACACAGGAGGCTTTGGTAAACCTCTCGCAAGTATGCTGTGAACTGTCACTCCGAGCAGAGTCGTGTTGAGAGTGCCAGACGGTTCATGGCACTGTTCAATGTAGAAAGACAGCGGACAAACCGGGGTTGCCACTTGGGCATTTTCGATGCCAACACTATAGTACCATACAGGCCCACCTCGGCCTTGCTCGTTCCATGCCCGAACATAGACCACATACGCGGCACCACAAGTTAAATTGTGAAGGTAAGTAGAATAAGGAGGAGACCCCAACCGGTAAATCTTTGTAGAATTTGAAAAGGGGACACCGTTCCAACCTTTTGGGTGATTGTGCATTAGGTAGGTCCCCTGCATAGCATACTCAGCTGTGAAAAACTGAACATCTGCGCCATTGTCAGTATCAACATCATCCCAGGAGACAAACAACGAACTGGAGCTTGGAGGAACTGCAGTAACAATGACGTTTTGGGGAAGACCAGGAGGTGCTCGTGGGGCTATCGCGCCATTTGATCCATCCGACGATGTGCTGGCCTGCTGTGGCTCGCCAACTCCAACATTATTCTTCGCTCTTACACGAATATAATATGGAACACCTTGTGTCAAAACACCTCCTTGAATATCTGTGGCCGTTACAATCATCTGCCGAGTTGTATTTTGCGAAACATTGCCATTGAACACCTTGAATGGGAGGCAATGGGTTGAATTTAACACCACAGAGAGCTGAGGAACATTTCCCCTGACCTTGGCACCAATGAAGGTTATGTAATATTTGAAACCTGGACCAGGCAAAGTGATACTTTCTCTATTTACCAACACTTTGGACATGGTGATATTAGATATGGCCTGAGACATAGAATGAGCTCCGACAAGAGGATCTGCGTTAAAAGTAATGCAACCAGAAACTTTGGACGCAAAAGATAGAGCATACGATCCACTTTGCAATGGATATCCTTTTGTATCTCCGCTATACACTGTCACGGTTTGAACTTCAACCCCAAGAGGAAAAGTACACCCGGATAAGAGGCAGGACTTGTTTTGTCCATAAGCTGACATGACCCGCACATCGTACATGCCCTGAGGCAAACTTCCACTTCCTGAGTCGAAATAAGGACTTGTATCCCATTCAATTCGATAGTATTGCACTGCACTGCCACCATCAAATGTTGAGAAAAGCTGGGTGTGTGCATCCACAACGGGTGTGAAAAATGTTACATCTAACTGATTGGGAATCTCACCAGGAGAAAAGGGGCTGACGTAGCCAATAGTACTCAGCTGAACACTGACATTCGTGGGCTTGTAAGGGATTTGATTCACCGGCACCTGTGGGCCTTGAAAAGCGACCAACCTACATCCGTATCCTCTCTCTGTAGTATCATTATGATTGTTCTGCCCATTAAATGCAGAGACTCTCACATACCACAAAACCGGACTGAGACCAGTGATCTGATATTGAGTTCCTGTCACAACTTGACTGTAAGAAACTGATTGGTTGTATGGAAAACTTGGGGATTCAATGGAATCTGCAAATTGATATACAGGCGACCATTCAACAAGATACTTTGTGACAGTAAACCCTCCGTACAAAGGGGGGCTCCAATACACTCCTATTTGCGAGCCAGATATTATAGTTATGTTCAAGAGATTCACAAAGGAAGGAGCGACAGGAACAGGCTGGACTGCATAGCTCAACAAATTAACAGAGCCCTGCCTCGCCTTGACTACACTTGTTTTTAAGTTACTGACGCTTGAGCTGACACGCAGTAGGTTTAAACTGCCTTTCCCTTGGGCTGAGCCAGAGAAAGTTACCAAATAACTGAGATAAAATGGGGATGTATTCACAAGAGAGCTGTCGTACGCCACAGTTCGAGCACCGATTGGATTATTTGAAAAGTCAAACCGTGTGACCGAAACAGCACCGAGATTCGGTAAAGAAGAAAGGGCATTTGCAACCTGTGTTCCGGATGCATCAATTGGTACTGTCGTACTTTCAATCCGTCCAGTCAAAATGTCTGTATACCTAAATGTTAGGTTTCCCCGACCTCCTTCAGACCACAAGCTGCTCATAGAGATTGTGGAAAAAATGCTAACTCTTTGAATCTCAGAAAACCTATCAAAAGGATAGGCAAAAGAAGGCTCGCTGTATCCATTCACATTTTTAGAGAGGACTCTTACATAATACTTTTGGGAGGAAAGGTTATTGATGATGTATGAAAATGTTTCCGTGCCCAAAGAAAGAACCGCAGACACAGTGGCACTGCCACTGCCCGCTGAGAACGAAGCATCTGTTGACCATTGAACTTCATACTCCATTAGACTTGCTCCTCCATCAATGTTTGGGGAGGCCCAGCTCACATTTAACTGTGAAGATGACAAAACCATTACATAAACGTTCTTTGGGGCTCCAGGAACTTGGCTAGAAGTCCGCACAGCAATCTCGCCTACTCTCGGCGGTCCACAGCCAACATAATTACAAGCTGACACCCTAAAGTAGTACTGGTGTCCTGCAAGCAGGCTGGGACTCGTTATAAAAAATGTTGGAATCACACTTTTCGCAGTCTCAGAAACAATCAAACGAGCATTTGTCCCGGATAAAGAACCGGCTGTAGCAAAGGTCGAAGCAGGACCATTCCCAGTGCTGACGAGTAGAGATGCAAGGTCGCCTTTCTGAGAAGTAAAGGTAATATACCAATGCCGTGCATACATACCAAGCTCGTTTTTGACAAGTGGGAAGAAAGTCATTGGGTCTTCGTCCACATTCACTGTCACAGTTTCAACGGTGGGAATTCCCATCAAAATGTTCTTGAAACCCGTTGCGTTTGTGTTGTGGCTTATCTTGTTGCTCAGGTGGCCTTGAAAATATACGCGGAAATATCCATCTACATCATCCGCATCCGACCAGAGTGAAATTCTCTGAACTTCACTTGTGTACTGAACTTCAGCATTTCCGAGAGGGTTCGAGTAGATACCAACTGTTCCTTGGTTGAAAGGAGGGTCCTGCCCTTTCTGTAGTTCTGAAACGGAAACTGCCTGGAATCCAGATCCTCGCAACCCAGAAGTGATCGGAGAGAGTAAAGGAACATCCCCAATGTTGTTAAGAAAGGTCACTGTCCATTCAAAACCTCCTGGAATTTCACTTCTAGAAACAGAAACATCTCCAATCATTTGGACTGAACTCAGTACTCGAGTCATTTCTTCTGACTCTGCATCGTAAGAGATTCTGGAGGAGGTAAAGCTGTTAAAAGCCAGCTTAAAACTACCAGAAGAAGCAAACTGTTGACGAATAACTTGTTTCTCTACAACTCCAGGGTTACTGTCCCACTCGACTACGTACTTTTCAATTGGTGATCCTCCGTCATCAATTGGTGGTAACCAGGTTACTTTTAATGAGTTTTGGCTCATAGGCTGTGAATTGACTCGAGAAGGAGGTACTGGCGGTTGAGCTGCAACAATTCGAGCTGGAGTGCAATACATTGAGCTTCCATATACCTGACCAACACCATTCCAAGCAGAGACCCTGACATGATAAGCAGCACCTGGGAGAAGACCTTCAACTGTGTGCATAAAATAATCATCGGAGGAGTCTGGAATCAAGGTGTAACTACCTTTCAAACTTGAAGTCATATCGGGGAGAAACCCGATCTGTGAAGGAACAATGTTCATAAAAATGGTTGCAGAATATTCTGTACACCGAAGAAGCCTATTATTGTATTGCATCAAAGGAAGATTGCCCAGCCTTTCCAAAAAAATAACTGTGTATTGGATCCCACTGTAGGGAATACTACTGGAAGGATTATTTAGTGCATTATTTGTCACATAGACGCGCCCTGTTGTTGGGAGAGCTTCAAGGGCAGCCTGAAGTTCACTGGCAGAAGCATTCCAGGGAATTGGATTAGTACTTTGCCCTTCAAAACTAAGCGCAAAAAATCCAAATAATGAGCCGTTCGAACAAGAAATCGTTACTGTTTGCTGTTCAAATCCATACCAGCCCGTGACAATAGTGTTCACAGAAACTTGCGCAGCTTGGCCAGTTAATGTTCCAGAAAGCGCTGTGGAAGTATATTCGCTTACATATGAAGAGGTGTTTGTTGAAACAGACAGCTGTTTCTTGTCCCCCATCCATCGCTCAAACCCACTGTTTCCTAAAAAGGTAACTGTCCACGTGTAGCCATAATCAACCAGAGATCGAACAACCTTTACATCCCCAACACTCGGAAGTTTTTCCAGTGCATCTTCAAAATCGCCGGCAGAGATATCAGAACTTAATTGACCAGTAACAAAACCGTCATATCCAACAAAGAAAAAACCTCCTAAATTGTCATGAGCTGCAAATGTTGTCACTGTTTGAACTTCGAAAGGCGAAAACAGCAAACTCGTTGCAGTTGCTTTATTATCAAAACCCTCTGTTCCGATTGCATCCCATTCAATCAAATACTGGGAAATGGGTCTCCCTCCATTGTCTGAGGGAGCTGGGAATTCAACAAGGATAGATGTTTTGGACACTGGGGAAACAATAACACTGGGTGGTGGGCGAGGCTGTGTGCATGGAATATCAGAAAACGGAGAACTCAGCGATGCAGTGGTAGAAAATCCATACTTGTTGAAAGCATAAACACGAACATAATATGAAACACCCTGAGTCAGACCCGGAATAATGTATTCACAAGGGGTGAGTGAGCAATCATTTAGGTCTGTTTGGATTTTAATATACGAGCCAAGTGGACCTCCAAACAATCCTGTATTGAAGGCTTGCACTGTATCCCACTCAACTTTATACTTGGAAATCGTTACACCTCCATTACTTTCAGGGCTGTTCCACAAAACTCTTAAAGATGATGCAGAGTAAGGATATAGCTTCACGTTAGTTGGAACATCAGGAACTTGTTGTGGAGGTGCTATAGATATTGGAAATGAGACCTGTGGAGACTTGTTTCCTCTTTCGTTGTGTGATGAAATTCTTGCAGAGTAATTCACCGCAACAGTCAAATTGATAATAGTGTAGCTATGAGGAAGAGCTGTGTAAGCGTCTGTAGAGTTGATAGTGAAGATGCTGGATTGTAAACTAAGTGGAGTGCGCCCAGGCACAGATGTTCCAAAAGGCGCGTTGCGAATTGTTCCGATGTAACCCACATAGATTTCGTGAATTTCAAAATAGTGGCTACCACCTGCCGTCCAAATTTCCTCTATTTGATAAACATCATTTTGAAGGTAGATCCAGTACCCAACAGCCAGAGAAGTCACATTACCACCCAAAACTTTGACTACTTCACTACCATTTACCGCTACTGTCACCATCCCCATACAACCTGGAAGGGGATATGTTAAATTGTAGCCCACATTCACCGAAGAGGGCGTGGGAAACAGATTGCTGGGATCAATTTCAAGATGCATGTTATTTTCAGTTGGAGAATCAGAGAGGAAAGTGACATACCAGCTCCAGGAATTTCCATGCGCAGTGGCATATGATGCATTATGAACAACACGGACATCACGGATGCTCGGTAATCCTTCGAGAGCAGTCTTCATTTGAAGCTCAGTTGTGTTCAATGTCAGATAATCTGTTGTATAACCTCCAAAGATCAATTGAAATGTGCCAACAGGAATGGTGGATGAAGCAATATGTACTATTTGCACCTCCTGCACTGGGACATCTTCAGTTTCCCACCATTCAATCAGAAAAGAGTCCACTGCAGCTCCTTGCTGGCTTTCAGGGTTGTCAAACTGGACCAGCAAGGACTGGATAGAGTCAGCCACTGTCACAAAATCCGCTGCGGGAACAGTGCTCAAAGTGACACCACTACCAAAGAGCAGCTGATCAGCTTTCATCCGTGGAACTTCAAATAAAGGGGATGTCTGAATTGCAGGACTTGGTCCCATTTGGTTTATGGCAAGAACTTGTGCGTAATATGCTTGACCTGGCTGAAGCTCACTGATCACATACTCATAGTAAGAGGAATGATTGAAGGAAGCATTTCTCTTCCTGGGAGAAATAAATGATACAACTAAATCACTATAAGAATACTGATTACAGGATAGTATAGAGCAAGGCTCAGTGCCCCACTGAATTTCAAAAGAAGTAACCTTGGAAGAATGATCATTATTTGGGTCAGTCCAGTACACTTTCAACTGTGTTGAGCTTCCAGCAACTAAATAAAGCTCAGCAGTACTTGGGGGCATCGATACTCCCATTGGCTTCAAATTGACGGGAGGACATGGAACACTCCAAGCATAGCTGTTTTTGGCTGACACCCGAACATTGAAACCTGCAGCAATAGTCGAGCGTTGGACAGCTCCAGTGATGAGGTATGTGAAGGGAACGAAACCATCGATCGCGAGTGAAACATTAGAGCTTGAGCCTCCTGTTTGCAAAGAAACACTCCCAGCAGAAGTGGCGCTCCTTCTGCAAGTTATTAATCCGTAAGTACGGGTTTCCCCATAAGCACACACCGCGACAACAACAACTCCACTCGTAGAACTTGAGTAAAGCCCTGAGGAGTCAATATGAAGCTTTGACAGGTTCCCCAGATTTGTCAGAAAAGAAATGGTATAGTCAAATGTTTTGTCAACTGTGTTGTGGGCAAAAGTTACTGATACATTACCAACATCTGGCAGACTTTCTAAAGCGAGTTCTAAATCCGAATACAACACATTGTAAGGTAAGGGAGAGCGATAAGTTTTTTGGTTTGGAGAGCGGAGAATAAAAGTCCCACCTGTGACTGAATCTGGGATTCTTATCTGCTGCACATTAATCAAACCATAAGAACCATTGACTGCACTCCACCATTCAACCTTGTAATCAGTGATTTGCTCACCGCCATCATCGGCAGGAGGGTAAAAAGATACTAAAATTTGGTTCCACGCAGCTATTGTAAGAGACAGTCCTGTTGGTGAGCTGGGTTTCACAGAAACAGGTCGAACTTGAAAAGGGCTGTCAACAATAGGAACCGATCCAAAAAACAAGCGATAGGAGGGAACAAGCTCATAGGACTGTGACAGGGATTGCCAAAACAATCTAGCTTGAGCATTACCATAGTTTTCTCGAAATTCAATGATGATATCGTACAGTAGACCAGCAATCAAAGGCGACGTTGTTCCCTTGTATACGGTGAATCCAACAGTATATTCCATATTCGCTTCAAAAAAATCAAAAAGAAGCACACCATCAACCCAAACTCGAGCACCATCATTTGCTTCCATTGTTATTGTGAAAGATTCATTGAAAGTTGGTCGAATGTATCCTGACCATCGAATACTGATGTAGTCCAAGCCACTTACTGTCAACGGATCCTCGGCACTCCAATTGAAATTGACCATCGGATCAACTCTTGTGAAACTAGGATACCCAAACAGCCATCTGTTGTTAAAATATTCACCTTTTAGACCACAACAAATTGCTTTCTGAATCGATAAGTCGTAAAAACCAACACGAGGAGTGAGGTAAGAGCCGAGGTAAAGTCCATTTCCAATGTAAGAAACATTGGCGGATAGTTTGCTCGTTCCTTCCAGTCTTGCCAAAAAGACACTTCCATTTCGACCTGCAACACTTTGTACCTGACAGCCAAAGTCAGCACAATGCGGAGGAAGACCGCTGCCAGCAACTGGGCACTCGTTTCGAACTTTGATGGAAATTTTACTGCCATTAGCAATCAACAGATTACCTTCAGCGTAAAATGGAACATAATCTCCGCTGACTGAAATCAAGCTTATAATCCACGACAAACTGTTAAACGAAAAATCACTTGCATTAGCAACCATAGACGTAGGGTTTGTAACATAAGCAGCATGTATATCACCAATTGAACTGACCAACTCTGTTTGCAAATTTGCTGCAGAAATGTTGAATGGAAGATCATTAGTACGGAAATCATTGTATTGGAGATAAAAGGTGCCACTTATATTTCTGCTGGGTGTTATTATTTGTAACAACTGTTGCTGGTACCAATCGCATCCAATTACTTGCACAGAAGCATTTGAAGTTTTTGGGTTGTTCCCATCAGTAAGAAGTGACCCATCCACTTTTAAGCTTGGGAGATCTCCTATGTTTGAATTAAACTGAATAATATACTGGTACCCTCTTACAGTTCCTTTCGTGTCTTGGCGATATATTGCTGCATTGATCTGTGTGCTACCTTGATAACCTGAGCTCAATTGCACAGTGAAAGGGTATGTGGTGTCCATGTCGATAATAGAATAGACATACCCATGTGCCGAGCCGATTCTAATCCAGTCTCCAATTCCAAACAGACTGGAGAGATCTTTGTTGGGATATGCTCGGTCAGAGGTATACGTTACGTTAACAGAAAACCCCTGGCCAAGACTTCGAGTTGCTGAACCGGTTGTTACTGTCACATCGCCAACACCGTTTAAGCCCTCCAAAGCTGCTTCCATCTCCTGAATACAAGCATTATACTCAAGGCCCACAGTTTGGCCATTGAACGAAACAGTGAAAGTCCCTCCTAGTTGACTTGACGAGTATGTTTGAATGATTTGTTTCTCCTTCAGCTCTCCATTATAAATTCTGTTAGAGAATTGATCACGAGTTTGAATGTAAAAATAACTCTGCACTTCAAAGTAACCAGTTGATAGACCTTCATAAGTTGCAACACCAGATAAATTGTACGCTGTGCAGTTTTCTCCAGACACATTTGCAGGAATAATATGGGCAGCAAAAGGCGAGATTCCATCTTGACTAACTCTTCCATCAGTTGATACTCTTCCTCCTGAAAAAACAGTTAAGTTAGTACCTTTTGGGAGACTCAAGCTACTTACAACAAGAGATGGTAAATTGCCAAAGTTGATTTTGTTTGCATAAGCATTACCACTGTCAGGTAAAAATGTGATTGCATATTCGTACCCGTAACCATGTTGAACAGTGTGACGAGAAACATTGACAGTTCCAACATTTTCAAGCAATTCTAAAGAAGTTTGCAAGGATTGGAGGGTTATGTTCCAAGGAAGTGGGTTGGTAGTGTACGACTGAAAGGATAATGTGAAAAGGCCACTTAATGCATGGGTGTTTGAAATCCTTACAACTTGTACCTCGTGCACAATTGAACTGTAGTGAGTTTTTATGTGAGACATCACCCCATTCTGAAGTGTAACTATACCTGCTTTAGCATTCACCAGAGCAGAATTATAGATCTCCAACTGCTCAACATCACCGACAACTTCCATAAAAGTAATAGTGTACACAATCTGGGAAGGAAATAATTTACGGCTGACTTGGACAGAACCAAGAGCATCACTAAAGGCACCGATGCAAGCTGACACAGCATCTGCAGGTGAATCCCAGGCGAGTTCAATAGAGAGAGTGTTTCCGAGGGCAAGCTGATAAGTACCACCAGGAGAACTCGAAGTGAAGATTATCGAAAGCTGTTGAATTTCGAGAAATTCAGATTTAAGAACGGAAATTACATAGTCTCCGGAAATAGTAGGTGTGAATGTAACCGAATATTTCCCATCAACATCGTAATCTACCCGTCCCTTTACGGGATGAACTTCAAATGGATCAGCCGTCGGAATGTAGGCCCACACTTCAAAAAGACTTCGCGACTGAGTTTCAAGCCTATTGTTACCGAAAGCATCTTTTGATTGAATCGTGAAAGTAGAAGGAACACCAGTGGTTCCCATCACAAGACCTGCACCAAAGGCTGTCGTATATGACGCATTGCAGACATTGGGTGCAACAAAAATTTGTGTTGGGGATCCATTCACATCTGTTAAAGTACTCCCTTGAACTTCTTCGGAGACGGTGACAGTAACTTCATTTCCAATGAGCGTGTCATACTCTACTTGTAAAAGGGGTATGTCGCCGAGATTACCAGGAAAAGTAATGAACCAGGTGCATCCGCTGGAAGGGATAGAACAATTAGACAAACTGACATTGACAACTTCAACAATCTTTGACAAGGACTGCAGCATCAATGAAGGTGGGGAATTGTATGGGACCGTTACAAAGGAACTGTTGAACGACACAGTAAAATTTCCTTGGAGGAAAAAACCCAAGCCAACAGAAGATACAATAGCTTGAACTTCCGAAATGGAAGGGACACTTATGTGAAGGGTGTATGTACCCCTAACGTAAGGGATATACTTAACTAGATAAGTACCAGTGCTCTGTCCCCCAAGAAAGGCTTTATAGCGACCACTAGAAGCATTAAATGGTGCTGACAAGGGAACAAGCGATGAATTAAAATTATTGCTCCCAAAATACGAAGCAACAGTAAAAACTTCATCGCCAATTAATAAAGTATTTCCTCGAGAGAGCACACTGGTCAAATTTGTCATACATCTCACAAAACTTGCTCCTTGAATGGCGTTCACATAGCTGAGAAAACTCCACTCATTTGCGGTAATTGTAGGGACAACACTCAAAGGGGCATTCAAACTGTAATGATCATTAATACGCCCAACCCAAGCCCAGTCTTTTAATCCAACAATAGCTCCAATCCAAACATCATCACCATGATTAAATCGGTTGTTGGCATGTGAATCTTTTGCTTGAATGGTAAATTGGCACGTCTCCATTGAAATGCAATTGTAGAGTCCGTCACCAGAGACTTGTGAAATTGGACCATTGCGTTTCCCTGGAACGATTATTAAATCGAATGGGCTATTCGCAATTTGTCGTGAAAAGAAGAAATTTTCAGGTGGAACGAGAACTGGGTTTTGATTATCCCACGACCAAAACAAAGACAAATATGCTTGGTCAATAACCTCCATGTAGCGTATTGCTATGGGATAGAGCTGACCTTCTGATAAACTGATGTTCCCAGTGACAACCTCTGCTGAATTTTTGACATAAAGGGTATTGATGACTATGTTGCCATCAATTTCCAATAGAACAGAGTCGTCAACACGTGCTTCAAATTGAACACTTCCTGTCACAGGAGAGAGTAAAAATCCATTCCAAGTTGCACTGAAATAATCAGCAGGAAACCCAGAATTTGCACCCAAGGGGGACTCGAAGCCCCATGTGAAATTGATCATTGGAGAAAGCAGGGTTGAATCACAATCAAGTAAGGTTTGTGGGCAGTGAGGTAAAAAATGGTACGGATAATTCAAAAAATAATTGTTTCCGAGTATCTCATTAGTTTGAAAATCTTGGTGCCTAAAAAACGTTCCGAGCAAACCACCAGACTGCAGGTAAGAGATGTAAATTTTGTATGCCCCTGCAATTGTTGGTAAATAGGAAACAGTGTAAATCCCATTAGTGTTGGGTTCATCAGTGGAAACATTTGCGTAGATAGTTTGGACACCGGTGAACCCACTAAGAGCGTGTGCGGTCCCATTCAAAAAAACTGCGAAAGAACCAGAAGCAGGACCTTCCAACGTGTTGTTAAACTGATCAGTCGCTTGGATTTTGAAGGTTTCAACGACGTTTTCAACAGCAAGGTGCTCCGAATTGTGTGTCGTGATAGTGGCTTCAGTTTTGGCAGGAACGACAAACACTCCATCTTGAAGGTTGTTCAAAACATCAGAATCATTTATTGAGACAACAATACTGTAATTACCTTTAACCAAAGGGGTGTACAGTATTTGGTACGATCCACCACCCAGGTATGTCAAAGAATCAATCCCTTGAGTCATCTTACGAACAGAAACCTGAACTCCAACTGGATTTGCCACCTGGAAATTGGGTAGAGTGTACAGCTGATGAAAACTGATGTTTACTTGTGGGGTTGGCCCCGAGGAACACACGGTCGATTGTGAACTGGACGACACTGCAAAGGAATAGTTTCCAACCACTTTGAGAAGCAGAAGTTGGAGCTGTGAAAGGGTAGAATTTGCAAAAACTTGGAAGAATGGTCCTCCTTTGAACGATATTTTAAACGATCCTGCGTTCAACTTTGTTGTCGCTTGACAACTTAGGATTTGATGTTCGTTCATTCCTATTCCGTAACGCCCATTCTGGTTTTCCAAAGCAACTGCAACTGCAGAAAAGTCCCTGTCATCTGATTGATTATTTCCAGCGGACCCAGGTGTTGCTTTATAAATTAACACTTGGGGAGCAGTCTGGTGTTCATAGAAGCCTCCCCCACTCACCAACAACGATGCATTTGCGACCAGAAGATCGAGGTTGCCGAGATTTGTCGGGCAATACTGCCAGCTTGTTTCGGACTGACAAAGACCATCAAATGTGATTACCCACATACTGTACAATGAAGTTCCAGAATAAAGCACATGGAGATCACTTCCGATTGAGAGCCCAACCATGTGCTTTTGTACGGAAACTCCCCCTATTGTTGGGAGGCTTTGCAAAGCTGCTTGAACAGTGCTTGCTGGTGCAAATGCGTCAATCAAAGACGTCGTTGCCCCAGCAAAGGAAAGGGAGAACTTCCCCCAGAAAGGATGAATCCCACTTGCTATTTCCGAAAGAAGCACATTCCCCGAGCCAGGAACAGCAAACGTGAACATCAGGAAATCAACATTCCCGTACATATTTTCAAAGGTCACAAACACAGGTTTTGGTTGTGAGGACGGATTGCACACAGTTGCGGAGGCAGATCTAAATGTGACGTTAAGCCCAATATCGGAATACAAACGAGATTTGAAAGTTGCAAGTGTCGTATTCTGTAGAAAGGGCTTCGTGCTCAAACCCTGAAATGAAACCTGCAATTGACCATGTGTGCTGGTGCATGTAAACGATTGGACCTCCTTTCTGAATGGGGCATCTCCTTTTTGTTTTTCAGCAACAGAACCATGATTCACTTTCAACATACTTACATCTCCATATACAGAGGTAAAAGTGACTGAAAAGGTCGAGCCAGCAGCCACTGTACCAGATACATCAACAATTCCGGGCTGGATGGAAAACAAGGCTTGGAGGGAAGTTTTCACTGCAGCACTACCTGTTGCTCCAAGTGGGATTTGACTTGTGTTCTGCCCACCATAAGAGAGAATCAAGGAACCTGAGTATCCAGACGGAATCGAAACAGTTTGAACCTCCGGAACAACAGGAACAACAGGTGCAGTGATTAAGATTGTTTGTTTCTCTGCTTGCCTGACGTCACGTGCTTGGACAACCACTGAGAGTTGCTCACCAGCAACTCCACCAACCAGCCCTTTCCCATACGCTTGAGAAGTTGCCGCTGTTGTCTTGCCTGTGTCACAGGTCACAGTAAACTCACTCCCTGTGATATGCTCACCATCAACAGTTACAGATACTGTATAGATACCCTTCACCCAAAGCGTGTACTGCACAGGATAAAGTCCGGCAGAAGCAACTTTTGTCACCTTCATCAGATTAAAAAGTGAAGTATCACCATCTGAACCAGCCAGCAAAGTTAATGGGGAAGCAGAATACTGATCAAGGTGGGAAAGAAACGTGACACTCCAGGTATACCCACTCCCGACTGTCTTCCCATCAACTCGAACAACTCTCAAATTATTTGGGTTCATTGTTGCCAACACTGTCTGAAGTGCTGCAGGACTGATATCACGCGGAAGGTCAAGAGAAATCATCCCTTCGTAACTCACTCGGAAATGACCAAAAACAAGCGAGTTGCTTGAAAGAGTGATTACCTGGACAGCTGAAGATGTTACCAGCTGGTATCCATCAGGACCAGAAAACGTTACAAGAAAGGCATCGCTCATTCCATCGCCATAGCCCTTGAAGTGAGTGGTATTTTGCCCTGAGCGGAGGTTCCCAAACTCATCTCGAGCATAAATTGTGAAAGTGTTGGTGACTCCGACAAAAGCATGAGAAAGCCCAAAGGTCGGTCCATCAACAGCAGTACATGCTGGAGGGTACAAATCACCGTGCACAACTTTCAGAGTCGGCGTTGACAAGGTGCACTGGGGTGGTGGTACGTAGACAACGCTCCCATTGAAATGACGTTGAGTAACAAGGGTTACAGGAGGGGGTGTGCACGATCGAATGAGATCATCACCAATCCGGATGCTCACGGTAAAAAGACCAGCTGTGGGAATGGTGTACAAAACTCCGTATGAACCGTTTTGATAGTCCGAAATGATTCCTCGATACATAATATTATTATCACTTTGGAGAGTGAACACGACAGTGACAACATCATTCCCAACCCACTGATTATTTCCATACACATCTTTTGCTTGAATCATAAATCGAGCAGAGTCCCCAGCAGCAGCCTCGACCAATTCATCCATTGCTGGTGCAAAAGAGCCCTGAGCTTCAGAAGAGCTTGCTCGTGTTTCTGCTGGATAAACAGTCACATTAAAAGGGCTGCATTTCATGTCCTGTCCCATTCCACAGTATATGTCAGTCCCGCCCATTTTAATCGAAAGTGAATAATTCCCAGATAAGAGTGCGGTGTAGGAAACATTGTACACTCCACTGCCTGAGTATTGTGGCATTCCAATGTAACCTGGTGAAACAAGAAGAGAACCCTGAATCATACTGATGTCAAAAGCTTGTGTTTCTTCAACAGTCATATCAATCATTTCAATGTTTCCAAGCGCATCTTTAGTTTGGATATCAAATGAAGCAGGAAGCCCTGCAACAGCGGTTGTCAGGCCTAGTCCAGTTGCAGTTGTGTACGGATAGTCAGCAGCACCTGGAATAACAGTGATGTCAAACGGGCTACCCACGATGTGTTGAGAAAAAAACAAATTTTGGGGTGGAATTACTTGTTTTTTTATGGAATAACTGCTCCACTGAAGCCAGATTGAGGCTGCTCCTGTTTCTTCATAATACTCAACAACCAAATCATGGAAGCTCCCTTGGGTGAGATTTGCCACAGCGCGCTGTTCATCACAACAAGATTCCCAGCTGTCTATCAATAGTATGTGATCGAGGAAAAGGCGAGCACCATTATCTGCAAATAAATATAAAGTGTAAATTTCAGTGGTGAGAGGATAAAGCTTTCCAGACCAGCGAACACTCACATAATCCCTCCCATATTTAGTAATTAGTCCAGTCCCCCAATTAAACTGGATTGTTGGATCTATTACCTCTTGGGCTGAAGGACCGATCAGCCAGCGATTATCGAAGTATTCTCCCCTCAAGCCTCCTTCAATCAGCTGGACAACGTCGAGCGAGTATGAACCTGTTTTTTGTGGAATATAGCTGCCGGTGTATGATGGAAATCCAGCAGTTTCTTCGTTTACTTCAAGGTGGGGTTTGTTTCCATTAAGAGAAGTGTTCAGGCCTTGAACAATTTCTTGAACCACACATAATGCATTGCTGCCAGTCAAAAGTGTAAAATCAGCAACCAAAAGGTCCAAATTTCCAATGAGCGCCCGAAATGTTATAAGCCATTCTCTTTGGCCCCAATCCGACGCATAACGCTCTACATCTACGCGACCTACAGTGGAAAGAGCTTCAAGAGTAGCTTTCATTGTTTCAGCAGAAGCATCGAAACTTATCAGAGCTGAAGTCTGTCCTCCATACGAAAGAGTAAATGCACCCTCAAGCGGTGTTGGATTGCCACCAATCGTTTGAACACTTTGGATTTCCCAACGATATGGATACGGAACCATTTCTGGCAAATCTCCTAAAATGCTGACAAAGGTCACCCACCACCGGTAGCCATTTCCTAGGTCATCACGGTGAACATCCACCTCATAGATGCTGGGTAAATCTTCAAGAGTTTCCTTCATTATTTCTGCTGAAGCATCAAAGTAAAGGTCGTTGGTGTATTCTCCGAGATAGGAAAGCGTAAATGTCCCAGACAGGGGGCTGTGTCCTTTTATTACCTCCACAACATCTACACGAGGGCTGCTGCCGGTCAAATGAGAGGAGCTCACCTGAAGAGTTGGCACATCTCCCACGGGGTCAAAAAAAGTAATAAGCCACATATAATTGCTTCGTATCCCATTATCACTTGGCACAAGAATGCGCTCCACAGAAACTTGCACAACGTTGGAAAGTGTCTGTAATCGTTCTTGCATTGATTGCCCATTTCCTCCAGATGCTACTGCATCAGCAGGGGCTGTGGACGAGACAAGAACATAATTTGAGGCTCCAGAAAGAGTGATGTTCATGTTTCCGCCCACAGCGCCTGATGCAGACAAAGCAGCAATGGACTGAATTTCTCTGACAAATCCAGTGTCAGCTGTCACAATAACGGTTTGAAGCTCGGTAACGCCTTTTTGCATTTCAGTAATATTCAAAAAATGTGAAAGGGGATGCGGAACTGAACCAGTATATGTAAGAAGAGGTAAGTCGCCAAAATCATCAGTAAAAGTGATGAAGTAGGAATGACCAGAAATACCTCCTAACAAAGAAAAATTGTAGCTCACATCGACCCCATGAATGTTTGGGCAAAGCTCAAGCGCTTCTTTCATTTGAAGTGCAGTTGACCCAACCTGCAGACCACTTGAGTGTAAAGTGCTAGAGTTTCCTGTGGTACAAACAGTTCCATCCAGTCGAGAAGTTAAGTCGAACGAAAGATGAAATTGTCCAGAAGCACTGTTTGGGATAAAAAGCCTTTGAATCTCATACTGCACTGGATTGTAAGTTGCCACACCTCCATCTGATTCCCAAGTCAATTGATCGCCATTGTTTTTCCAAATTTCAGTAAAAAATGTGTCCTCCCCGCTGAAATTAAAGTATTCCTGTGAACCTGCAGTTGAAATCGAGTCCACATCTTGAACAACAGCCCCTGAAGCCTTTTTTGGCTCGATAATGAAACTGTTCGCTGCACCTTTGACAAATTCAACAATAGTGACAGATGCAGAAGTTGGATGCACTATTGCTGATAAAGTAGGGATATCTCCAATCATTTCAAGAAAAGTGACAGTCCATTGTGAATAAGTAGAACCAGAAACAACAAAAGATGAACTGGTGACATGAACTTGGCCAATCCCTATATTTTCAAGGGCTCCTTCAAGTGTGGATGCTGAGGCATTCGAGAAAAGAGGTACAGTCTCATTGATCCAATTTGGTGGCAGCAGCAGCATAAAATACATATGAAGTGCTTGTTTCACCGTAATTTTCTGTTGCTCAAACACAACGCCTGCAATTCCAGTGCTCAAGGCACCTCCTTTTGCTGTGGTCTGGGTCGCGCTTGCACCGTCGTGCGCAATAATTGTCGCCGTTGCTCCTGAAGCAACCCCAGCTCCAATAGCATTAAACGGCAAAACTTTAAAAGCATATGACTGGCCAGAGGTCAGACCCTGCACAGTAATTTGCCTAATGTTTGGTTCTTGAAAGCCATCATACACAATCTGGGTCGTGCTCCCAGCTTGGGGTTTGACTGGCGTTACTTGAATCATTGGATTTCCTCCAGTTAATCTTCCAGGTGTAGCATACAAACTTTCCAGATTTCCAAGCTCTGACCAAAAAGTGACGTACCATTTGTACGCTCCCCAATTTTGAAGATCGCCGTCTGGATCTGAAATATTCCGAGAGACAGTAACAAGTCCAATGCTCCTCAGATTCATTAACTGTCTCGCCATCTCTTGAGCACTTATGTTGTATGCTAAAGGCACAGTTTCATACCCACGAAAACTCAGAGTGAAAGTTCCTTGCAATGGTTCTGTTCCTTTCACGATGCGAGTGACTGAAGCTGCTGGTACAAGCGCAGCTGAAATTTTTCCTAACCTTGTGATATCAACAACTATTGGAGACACGGGACCAATGTACCCTGTAAACGTAACATCAAATATTGAGGCTGTGAGATTGGCTTTAGCCTGAAAAACAGTTACTTGTCCGAGGTACTTAATTTTCCGTAAAGCAGATTGCATATCAGAGCTTCCTGCATTGTACTTAAGCTCGATAGAAGCGTTTGTAATTTTACCACCAAGTGCATTTGCTGTTACAAACAAATTGTACAGGCCAGACGCGGCATTTAAGATGACAATCTGCTGAACCTCGATTTGTGGGTCATCCACAGAACTAATTACTTCTTGGATATCAAGCTTAACTGGTTCAGGCACTGCTTGAGAATTTAAATCAACTCCGGGAAAGGAGTATACTCTGTATCCGGTGATTGGAGTCAACCCAGTATCTAATGGCTCATTCCAACTAAGGGTTACTGAAGTTGAAGAAACATCGAGGAGAGTTGGTTTTGTTTGAGCGTAAGTAAATTTTCCAAACACTGACTGCCCAGGTCGAACACTGGCAATGATATCTGTCGGTGGGCTCATTCCACTGGTGCCACGAGCATTGACTGCTTGTACGTAAAAAAGATAGGACTGCCCCTCCAATAGGTTGGAAACAGAGGCCCTAAGAGGAAAAGGAACTGGTGTTGGAAGTGTAATCTGTGTGAGTGTGCCTCCAGATGTTTTCATGAACAAATTGTATGCAGTAATAGCACTTCCTCCATTATCTATAGGAGGGGACCAGTGAAGCCATACAACAGCATCGCCTGCACTTGGACCCCCGATAGTTGATGCTGAATCCCTCATTGGCTGAGGAGGAGGCTGAGGCGGAAGCGGATTGCGGACAGTGAAGTCAACGGGATCACTAAAAGCTCCGTAGCAGGCTATCAATGAGTTGGTAGACGAGCAGTAATTGATCGCTCGAACTTGAAAACGATACCTTCTGCCACTTTCCAGGCCTGGGGAATTAAAGGTTGACACAGTAAATACAAAGGTATTTGGATAATCAAGACCATCATACACCACACGAAAGTTTCCTCCAGCCCAGTCGTCCATCCATAATTCATAGCCAGTCACGACCGATCCGCCATTTTCAGTCGGTTTGTCCCAAGTGAGCGTAATTGAAGTTGAAGTTGAACTCACCAGCCGTACAGGAGGCGGTGGTCCAGGCTGCTTGAAGGAAGGAATTGCGTATAAAGGTGAAGATAACTGGCTGGTGCCGTAAGACATTAAAGTATGAGCAGATACTCGGACGTAGTAAGGTTGCCCAGCTACTAAGCCAGTAATGTCGTAAGTGTAGGGTTGACCACTGCTCAGATCCGTGACATAATCTTGACAGAGGGCATCTAAGTTATTGGTGCATGCAGCAGGACCACTTCCTGGGATAACCTTCGCAACAACCATCTTGCCACCGATCAAAGAGGAACTATTGAATTTCAGTGGCAAAAGATCACCAATGTTGCAAATGTCCACGCCAGTAGCACTATCAGTCCTGCAGGCTGAAAATGTGATAAACCAAGTGTAGCCATCTGTGTTGGTTTGCCTTTGAACATCCACTGTGCCAACTGTTGGAAGCTGCTCAAGAGCTTGCTTCACTTCATCTGCTTCAGCGTTTGCAAACAGAGAACCGCTCACATTATAAAAGAGGCCGTTTGAAAACTCAAGCTGAAACGATCCGTCCAAAGGAGTTGAACCCGCAACAACTTCTTGCAATGCACAAGTGACGTTTGTCCCACCTAACTTTGAGCAGTCACTGTTGAGCAAAGCAATATCACCCGAACCAGGAGGAAAGGCTCCAGGATTTGACAAAAAAGTTACCGACCAATTGAAGCCCAGCTGTCCAGTTGGACCCGACCTGTCCACAAGAACAGTTCCAATGTTAGGCAACAACTCCAGTTCATGTTTCAAAGTTGTCTCGTCAACATTATAATCGATGTTATCAGTCCAGTGCCCAAGAAGAGAAAGCCTAAATGTTCCACTCAGTTGATTTCCTCGAACGGAAGAAAAGGACCCCATCAAAGAATGGTTAGTGGCCCCATCTGTCAAAATGGATATGCTTGCATCATTTCCCATCACATTGTTATTGGCAGGATAAACTTGCATTGCCTCTACATTTCCAGTGACAGTGCTTCCAACAAAAGTTACAAGATAGAATTTTGAATACAGCCCAGCTGAATGCGAAGAGACAATAACCCCGCCAGAATAAGGTATTGAATCAATATGGCTTAAATACGTTTGAACATCAAGTGCGGAAGCGTTGACAGGAATTGGTTGAGTGGTGCTTCCTCTAAATGTCAGCTGGTATGTTCCAGAAAGCCCTGCCTGACCCTTTCGAACTTCTTGAATAAGTACCCGGCGGTTCCCTTGAAGCAGTGAAACATCGCTTTGCATAAGGGGCATGTTTCCTTGGATTCCTTTGACAGAATAAAAGGTTACATTGAAAGGGTGAAGATTGTAGCTTGGCATGCACGCAACTGCATGAGGCACCATCTGAACACCAACAGCACTCACTGAAGCAAGCTGTTGAAGTGCCGCTTGAATGAAACTTGAATTTGCATTGTAATTGATAGGTGCTGTTGTCTGTCCATTAAAAATCAGAGCAAACGAACCACCAGAAGCATCGCATGTAACACTTTGAATTTCTTTCTTTGAAGAGCCACTATAAGTTGTGGTCAGAAGAATTGCTTGAACTTCTGGCACGACTTTTGCACTTGTTCTGAACAACTGAACTTCGTTTGTAATGTTACAAATAATCTGCACAGACTGAACTTCATCAGCAAATGCTTGGTTAGCATATTCCACGCGAAATCTGTCAATTTCATTGCCACCATCATTGGAAGGGGAATCGAAAGAAACACGAAGTGACTGGTCATCGAGAACACTTAAAATGACATTATTTGGTGCGCTCGGTATTTGTGGCATCGGAACAGCATAAGGAGTGCCTGACAACTGCGCATCCCCATATCCCAAAGAATTTGCAGCTGAAACTCGAAAATAATACGCAATCCCTTGGTTCAGATTTGACACATCTATTGAGAGATCTTGGACGTCTGTCAAAGTTGTGCTTCCAAGGCTAAGTCCATTCTGGCGGTCAAGACTGTTAAATGGAGGGAAAATTCCTTTTGTGTACACGGCAACTTCAATTGTCGGTACTGTTCCAGTCAAAGCAAGAGAATCAAATGTGATCAGAGGGAGTGGACCGAGATTAGTCAGGAATGTAACAGACCACGTGTATCCCAAATTCTCATCTGCAAGGCTTCTTGTCACATCTACAGTCCCAACTGTCGAGAGTGATTCCAGAGCTATTTTCATATCTCTGGCAGAAATATCACTGTCAAAGTAGTATGTTCTTTGTCCATTATAACCTAAAGCAAATTGACCTCCAAGCTGGATTGAGGTTCCATTAACACAAATGTTTGGGGAACGGCAAATACTGACCGTATCTCCATTATAAGTCGCAGATGAACTGAACTTGGTGATGTTGGTGGACACGTTGCTCCCAACTGCAAGTGCTACCTTCAAGTAAGGCAACGACCCTTTTGTTTGAATGGTTCCGGTGTTGGTTTCAAATGTGACTCTCCAGGTACAGGTCTTTTGTGAGGCAGAGCTTGGTGTCACAGTAACTGTACCAATGTTTGCAAGCTTCTCAAGTTCATATTTAATGGCGTTGTATGTGCCATTTTGAAGTGTGAAGATTGACATTGTGTCATCTCCAGATTCTACAGAACTTGATGGGCCATCGCTCGAAGTGACCAATTCCATTTGATCTAAGTTTCCTGGAAGACTTGAAAAAGTTATTTTCCAAGTACAAGTCTGATCTGCTGCCCGAGATGAAAAACTCACGCTCACTGCACCATTTATTAAATACAGAGACTGAAGCTCCTGTTGAATCAATTTTGCAGGAACAGAACAGTCGCCGCCAGCGGGGTTGGCTTTGATAAAGTTTGTTTGTTCAGTCTGTCCATTGTTGGAAAATATCATTGCGAAAACGGTAAGGGAAGAAACATGGTCAAAACCTCCAGATCCGGTTGCATCTGTAGTTGAGGTAGTAATCACTTGGATTTCTCGGAGGCTCGGGTCACAACTCCCATTGTTTGGGTTTGCATAAATGAACCCAGTGATTTGACCTTGATAATTGAGTTTAAAACGTGTTGAAGTTCTGATTTTTGTGTTTGTTGTAGTGGTAGTTATTGTTTGGACTTCTTTAATAGTTCCTTTCCTTATGATTTGCACAGTCACCGCACTGTTCACTCCAAATAATGCAGCATGAGAAGTCGTTAAAAGTGGAACAACCCCTGCAAGCTGAACAAAAGAAATTGTCCAAGAATACCCTGACTGGAAGTCAGGGCCATCTCTGGTCACATACACAATGCCTGTTCCAATTTTTTGAAGGGCTGTTTGCATTGCCGGTGCAGACGAATCGAAATTAACAGCAACAGTTGATTTGTTGAAAGTGATATTAAATTTTCCGCTTATTGAGTTTCCATTCCGAATTGTTGTGACATTCACAAAAGTACCGACTCCTGTCAGACTGTTTACTGCGACTTGCATAGCGGGAATGTTACCGGCATTAGTATTTGAAGTAAACGTGACAGTCCACGTATAACCACCTTGGTAATCAGGCCCTTGTCGGAAAACATCCAAAGAACCAATGCTTGGCAAACTTTGAAGAGCCTGTTGCAAATCAAAGTCGGAAGCGGTGTGTTGTATGCTGGGTGTTGTGAATCCTCCAAAGGATAACTTGTAGCTCCCACCAATCACATTGCCATCTGTTACAGTTAAAATCTGAATATTTGCACCAGTTCCGGTCAGAGAACTGCTGCCAAGAGTAAGTTGAGGAACATTTCCCATTCTCGCTGCGAACGTAACTGTCCAGGTATAACCTTGTTGAGCATCTGGACCAGATCTTGTAACGGCATAGATACCGCCATTACCAATGTTGCTCATATACTGAAGAATTGCATACAGAGAGTAGGTGCCAACCTGAGGAGCAGCATTGTAGGCAATGACCCCAGACGTTTGCTGACTTCCTCCGGTTGGAGTCGTGTCTAAAGTGACTGTGAACTGTGAGCCAGTACCAGCCAAGGTTGCTCCTGGATTCGCGTAGGTTGTGATTGTCTGCACTTCTCTAACTAATGTTGCAGTTGTGCGGATCTGTTGTATTTCATTGATATCTGGGGCTGAGGTGGTAATTGACTGGATTTCATTAGGCCCAGTAAAAGTTGAGGTTGTAACTGTTTGAATTTCTTGTGTTCCAGGGTCTGTATCCCACTCCACCTTATACGCAGAAACAGGAGCTCCTCCATCGGAAAGTGGTGCAGTAAAATTGACTTGTATGGTTTCACCAGTGAGAACTGTCAAGTCAACAGAGGCTGGAGGACCTGGAACTGTCCAGCTTGAATCTGCAGACTGAACGACAAAAGGTACCTGGACAAAAAACGCCAAGAATATGTGCAAAACAAGGATGGAGGACAGTCCATAAAAATTCATGTATAACTGGCGTTTTTATGATAATTTTTAACTTTCTAAAAAATATTTATTTCTAAAAGCGCAAAATATTTAACTTCGCAAGTGCAGTTTTCTTGTTTACTTCTTTGTCCTCAGCATCATCGACGTAATTCTACGTAC
>Ga0157562_1098955_pt1 | contig 28454 bp, 1 predicted proteins | sample GEODES061metaT_FD_106797 | JGI IMG/M metagenome (GOLD analysis project Ga0157562, IMG submission 106797) | Dystrophic lake water microbial communities from Trout Bog Lake, Wisconsin, USA - GEODES061 metaT (Metagenome Metatranscriptome) | ecosystem: Environmental > Aquatic > Freshwater > Lake ...
CAACAATTGTTCAAAATTAAAAGTTTTGGAAACATTATAAGCCACTGCTCCCCCATTTCTGGAAGCACTGTCAATAATATCTTGTTTTTGGCGCAATGGCGAAAGCAAATCTAACAAAGGAACGAGGACGGACTGCAAGCTTCCAAGAACCACTGGATACAGCATTTTTCAACTTGGACGGACTGGATAATATTGTGTTGCAGGGCCTGGAAGATTTCAAAGCTGACATTCAGGAGATTCTCAGAAAAAGTGCTAAAGCAGACGAATGTGCCTCCAGAATTATGTACGAGCCCCATCTGAAACTGACAAACACTACTGATAAGGAGAGAGACATCACAGACAATGATTTCTTGTATAAGCTTATGTTGTTAGCATATGCAGGAAGTCCCAGAACCCAACAAATTTTTGCGAAAGCTCTTCTCAGACTTGTCTCAAATCCAAACAACCACCATCTTTTGTTCAAAAATGCTATTGGAAATGACATTCTTAAAAAACTGATATCCTGCGCAACAACTGGCGACTCTAAAACAAAAGAATCAGCAAATGAGGCGCTTCGTCTGCTTGCTTCAAAAGTAGAAGAGCTTCTTTCAACAGTCTCTCATATCACTGATGCAGAGATAGAGCGCTGGGTTGCTTTGATGCTGTTCCAGTCAACAATAAGTCGATTAGATGAGTCGAACAAGCATATCATATACTCATACGACAGCCCTCACCCGTACAAATCATCAACCAGTCTTGTCCAGAGCATTCAAGTGTCTGGAGCAAAAAGCGTGATAGTAAAATTCGACCCTCGTTCAAGTACAGAGGACACCAATGATGTCATCGGATTCTACAAAACACCGGAATGTTTGGAAAAAGATCTGCTCGTAAACAAGCGTGAAAGTGGCGGGGGAAACAAATTTTCTGGTGTTGACCTTGGGAAAGCCATTTTTGAAACAGACGAGACAGACAGTTTCTACCTGAACTTGAAGTCAGATGAATCGATGGAAGGATGGGGATACAAAGTGTATATTTCAGCTATTTTTCCAACTCCTGAGCGCAGCCCTGAAGAAAACCGCAAAAAGATTGCAACAAAAGAAGGACTCAATCTTTTGGAACGTTATATCAACAAGTCAAAACATGATGCAACCAAACGATTCGCAGCTTTCACTCTTGCTAACCTGACCATGAGTGAAGACTGCAAAGAAATGATCCTTCAAAATGTCAACTTGGATTTCTTCAATGCTTTTCCATTGGATATGATTTCACAGCGCGTGGCTGCCCTGTGCTTGAGCGAGCTTGTGGAGAACGAAAAGAATCAGCGAACATTACTTGAGAGCGATTTCTTTTTGGAGACTTTATTGGTATTGAAACGCATGATGCGCTCATATGATCAGTTTTGTCGCTATCTTGCAGTTAAATGCCTGCAGTTTTTGTCAAGTGGTGACTCAGCTCAAGCAAAGCTCCGCGACTTTGGGATCTTGGAGCTATTTTTCTATATGTTTGAGAAGGAGCCAGACAAGGAACTAAAGCAAAAGGCATTGCTTGGACTATTGAATTTGTCAAAAAACTACTCTTACCTTTTAGAGTATCATGAAAAATGCAGAGATATGCCTCCAATCATTGATCTTTTTTCGTTTTCATTCAACAACCGAGGAAGCTCATCTGTTCTACTACAGGCAAATATTCCAGTCTCGGAAGGAAATGTCTATGCTGAGATTGTGCTCAAAAGTGAAGGGGATATGAAGATAGGTTGGGCAAAACCTGAGTTTTTTAAAAGAAGCAACCCAACTCTCGGAGAAGGGGAAGACTCGTTTTGCCTTTGCGGACCCCAGCTCGGCATTTTTCACAATAATTCCAAAGAAGCCCTCACTATGACTGTACCGTGGCATACTGGGGATGTAATCGGGCTGTCATTGAGTTTTCAACAAGAAAAGGGCACCTTTTATTTGAACGGGCAATCCATTGGAGTTTTCAGTTTGAAAAAGCTTTGGGAAAAAGACGAACAGCCAGCAACAAATGAACAAGAAAAGCAGAAAAAAGAGCCCCACGTGTTGTTTTTGACCATTGATTTCCCCAGTAATGAAGCACTCGAATTTCAGCTTGGCCAAGAATTTCAGTCGGGCCAGGAATCCTCGAGACTTGTCCCGCTTGAAAACTTTAACTGGCTGTTTTTTCAAGGAATCACTGAAAAACAACAGCAAAGGCTGAAAAAAGAAGAAGCCGAGAAAAGATTTGGCATTTCAGAGTCAAAAGGTTCAGAAGGAGAAGAAGAAGCAAAGACCGATGCCTTAGAACCAGCCTCAAATTCTGTTGAAACCTCAGTAGAGGATCCTTCCTTCGGTAAAATTCTACTTTTGGACCCAGCAGCTGGTGGTTTGAGAGAACCAAAAACTTCAGACAACCTTACGGAGCTTATGGTGTTTGAATACAAAAGTTTGAGCACCCTGCACGGAAAGTCGATTGCTTTCGTCACATTCCTTCATACAATTAAGATCCCAGAAGATTTTTTTTCTGCTTCTTCAATGGAAGAAAGTGCACATCCCTTTCAACCAAATTCTTCCAAAGATGTGAAAATTCACAGGTTGGGTGCAAGTTTGCTGAAGATTAAGTTTTCAGACAAGTGTTCTCTGAATACCAGTTCAACTGATCACCTGACATTTTATCGTGACGAAGAGCGAACTGATGTCATCATGAAATTTACAGGTTCCGGTTGGCAGGATTTTGACATACCTGGTGACCAGTTTTTCTTGAGATTCTCCACTGGCATAAATGACAAAGACTTGTATGGCTATGCTTTCGAAGTTCAACCAAAGTACGGAGTTCTTGGCGATGGAGATGAAGAAGTTCACTTTATCACACCAGCCATGTTTTCTTCTGAGAGGAGTTATAAACTAGAGGGTCGCAAGGAAGCAATTCTGGTTTGGTTCAAGAAAATTAATGATGAACCATTATCCGAAGCAAATGCCGTACATTTTCTGGAAGCTTTGCAAGAAGAAAAGTGTTGGGGGAAGAAAATTTATTGTGGTGAGGGTCTTCCAGGCCTTGACTGCCCCCCACTGTTTATTCCAGCCCATGAATGTTATGTAAAAGTAGATGATATTGAAGCTGGGATAGGAAAGTGGATTTTATGCTTCAAAGAGATGAGGGACCCTTTTGTGTGTAAGCAAAACTGTTCCACAGCCGTAGTCTGTGAAAGTGCCCACCCTTATGAACATATTCAGCAAGATGAAGTTTTTGAGGAGGTCTCACGGTCACCTTCTCCTCTGAAATCTAAACAAGAGCCGTTCTTGCTTCAAGACATTTTCATTCCTGGTGCATCAGCTGTTGGAGTGTCGTTTCATCCTCGCTGCAGCACATACGATGAAGACAGAATCGAAATTTTGAGGGCAAGCTCAAATGGAAGCTTTGATTTACTTTCCCAAGAGCTTGTTTTTTTTGGAAGTTATGAGGTTGGAAGCACAAGAAACTTTCCTGGAACTGATGGACGCCCCGACCTTCTTCTTCAAGGAAATAGATTTCGGATTCTATTCCGGACTCATGCACTCCAATCTTACGATCAAAGGTTGTGGGGGATAAAATTAGTTTGCTATCCAGTTGGAGATGTGTTTGAACAGCTTTGTGCAAGCAAATCTACAGTTGTACTGGAGTCATCACACCCGTATCCTATTCTTCAGGAACAAATTTATTCAATCAATTTCAGCCCCAGCTGCAAAAAATTTATGATAGCATTTGATCCTGAAAGTGTGACTTATGGGGACCAAGACTACTTGGAATTGTACACATCCCCACCAAACCCACCTGAATCAAGCGACCAGACATTCGATCGTCCAGATTCAATCGGGCGATTTTATGGAGGTTATAGAAACCAGGAGAAGAATTTTCCAACCCTTTTCAGTTCACCTTTAGCTGTGACAGGAAACCAGGCTTGGATTGTTTTTCGAACTGGAGGCGCTGCACGTGGTTTCCAGTTGTTTGGGTTTCGTTGTGTTGCCTATGAAGAGAGTGAGTTAGTGCGCATTTTAAATCGCAGTGAAGCTGAGCGCTTAGAACTCGATGAACTTAGAATTGAGAACAACACAATCGGTGCCATCAGCAGGCTTACCGAATCAGAAGACGTTAACACACGAGGGTTTGCTGCAAGCGCTTTGTGCAAGCTTTCTTTCCGTGAAGATAAGACCCTTCTGGCTACAGAAACTGTTCTAAAAAATGTAGAAAAGTTATTGGAAGATACAGACCATCAAGTAAAGTTAATGTCTACTCGTTTTGTTGCCAATTTGGTTCAAAGGGATAATATTCAGGAGCTAATGGACAGTGGAATTATGCTGAAAATGATCAGCCTTTTAGAAAAAACAAAAAGGAAGGATGTCCTTGATTGCATTTCCCTAGCATTAGACAGTTTTTGCAGTGCAGGAGTCAGACAGCAGAAATCTGAACACCGTCCAGAAGGTGCAAATAAAATTGGAATTTTTTTTTCGTTGGTTGACATTGTATTTTTGGTTGACCAACAGAAGTCTATTTTTGGACCTACAACAGGTCAAGTCGCACACGCTGCCGCAAAAGCACTTGTGAAACTGTCCCAACAAAATAACACATTGGATCTTGAAAGCAGTCCTCAAGCAAAACGAAAAGTGCAGAATCTTTTTTTGCTGTTAGCTTCAGAAGATACTATTTTGGTTGCCAAGATCCTTCGGATTTTGTCTTTGCTTTTTCAAAACGAAGATAATGTTATGGTGTTGTTTCAAAATACAGCTGACCAAGGAATCACATGTCTTTTTGAACTTTTGACAAGCCAAAATTACGATGTACAGCAAGCAGCTCTTGCTACAGTGCAAGTTTTATACAATAAACAATCATCAGTAAGTACCTCAATTGAGCTAAAGGAACTTAGTGTTGCGTTTAGTATACGCTCAAAATATTTAGACCAAATTCAGAAGATCAAAGCAGCAAAGCTCGTCCACCAATCAGAAAAGCTTAAACAGAAAGGCAGCAAGCTCCCTGAGGAGGGAGTTGAGGAGACAAAAGTTATTGACACTGATAGTGAAATAAACAAACCCGTCTATGTCGAACTTCCTTCCTGGGAGAAAAGCTTTGCTAATGTTCCTGTAAAAAGGTCAAAAACTAGTTCAACGGCAACGGACGGTGAAAGTGCATTAGTTCCTGATTCTCCTAGGACTCCTGGGACCCTCTTTGGATCCAATAAAAAAATGCTTGCGGATCAAAATGCATCTGGAAGAAAAGGCCCCACAAGACGAAGCCGTGGAGGCACTTCCTCCCTACCTTCATTCCAGCAATTGTTTGGAAACAGTTTACTTGTCCATGATGAAATGGGTTATGTGCAAAGTTTCCTCCACCCTGAGTTTGAGCACCAGCAAACTATTTCGTTATGTTTTTGGATTTATCCTTTGGGGGTGTCAACAAAAGACACGGTCTTACTGACAATTGGCGAGAATAGAATGGAGGAAAAAATTCAAGTGACAGTAAACCAGGACTCAACGTTGAAAATCGGGCTGCCTTGCAGATCAAACGATGGAAAAAGGATGTCAATGCAAATACTAAGCACCGAAAGGCTTCCTTTAAAAAAGTGGTGCCATGTGATGTTTGTTCTTGCAACAAATGAACAGTTCATTTTCTTCAACAGCGTTTTAGTGCAAACAAAGAAAACATCAAAGGTGAAGGAAAGTAGTGTTGAATTTGATTCGTCACACCTAGAAGTTGATCTTCCTTTTGCTATGCAAAAAAAGAATGGAGCTGTTGCAATTGGTAAATCTCCCTTGTCAGTAAAAAGTCCTTTCAATTGTTTTTTAGAAGATCTGAGAATATATCCCTCTCAACTGGATACGAAAACGACCAAAGCGATTATCAACTCTTCTCTACCAGTTCACTTAGAATGCACAAATAAACTGGCAAATGTTTCGAATCAAGTTCTTATAAAGGTTGTCGAAAAATTGAATCAATTAATTACCTTAACAGACGCAAGCTCTTCTGAAGACGAGCGCGTTGAATTGAAAAAGTCCATCAAGATGTTGCTGCAGGCCCTTGTTATAATGTGTCAAGATCTACAGGTATGTGAGAAATTGCTGGATTCTCTCGAATCATCATCAGACGTGGCTCTGTTAAAAGTGGTAATGGACGTAATGGGCTCTGCAATGTATGAACTTCAGAAATACTTACGCGACAATGAGGATGCTCTTGATTCTAAAGCTGATTTCAAAACATTTGAATCAAAACATCCATACGATAATAATGCAGCGTTTACTCAAACGATCAGAATTGAAGGTGCAGCAGCGTTGAAAGTGTATTTTGATGCAAAGACTTCCACAGAGACTAATTATGACTACATAAAATTTTATAAGGATGAGTCAAAAACTGAGCAGTGGGGTGCAGATATGTACACTGGTGGACGAGATGGTACTTCAACCAATTATCCTACAATTTCTCATCCACTTATTATAAATGCAGACAGTTTTGTGCTGTATTTTTTTGCTGATGGTTCAAATAATGATTGGGGGTACAAAATTTATGTTTCTGTAGCAGATGACCCTTTTAGCGATGCACTTCAAAAGGTTCAATCTGGGAAGAGTGTTGTCATCGAGTCACCTCATCCACACCCAGATAATTTCAAAGTTGTTTACCCTGTTGAAATTCCTGGTGCGGAACAAATAGCAGTCATGTTCGACAAAGAATCAAAAACAGAAAAAAGTGATTTTGTGCGCTTCTACAAAGATGAAACACTGACTGAATTCTGGGGCGAGGAAAGTTATAGTGGTGGAAGTGCTGGATCAGTTGATAATTTTCCTTCGCCATATCAACCTCTTGTCATCCCAGCGTCATCTTTTCTTGTGTACTTTCAATCTGATGAGTCAGGGAATGACTGGGGGTTCAAACTTGTCGCTGTAAAACAAGATACTGACAGCGATGAGTCTGAAAATCTGTTTCCTGGTGTTGCAATTCTTCGCCATGCAACTGCTTTATTTGCTTCAGCATGTGAGCTCTTTTTTGATGACAAAAGCAATCGTCAAGGAAAACAAACGAATATGAGAAATCTAATAACTGGTGACAATGCACGCGGCCTTATGCTCCTTGTTCAACTTTTAGAAGCAGCAAAGGCCGACGAAGCAGTTTTACATTCAGTCAATTCGGCTTTGTTTAGCATGGCTTCCAACTTAGAAATGTTGAATGAAATGCTCAACAAGGTTACAGAAGGTGGAAAAATAAATGTTACAACACAGCGATGGATTGTGACAATGTTTGCCTTGCTTTCCTCTGAGAAACATTGGGTCGAGTCTGCTTTTGTGTCAGATGAATGTGCTCACTCATTGTCATCACCTCAAGAGTACTCCAGAGACATCACAGTTCCTCTCGCCTCTGCTTTAGTTCTTACTTGGGATCGCAAGAGTAGTTTGCCTAAAAGCAAAGAACTTCTGAAAGTTCAAAGTGGGTCTGTTGATGCCGAATGTTCTGGAGAATTCAAAGACCTTCCCCCTTATATTGATATTCCAAGTGGAAGAGTGACCCTAAATTTCACGTCAGATGGTTCTTCTTCAAGTTATGGCTATCGGTTGTACCTTAATCCTGTATTTGGACAAAGGTTTGTGTTCAATGGGATCCAAACTGCATCAAAAATGCTTGAAACAGAGCCAGAGAAGAAACTGGGTTTGATTGTTGAGGCTCTTGAAAAGTCAACTGATTTTGAAACCCAAATGATGGCTTCAAGGACGTTAGCAAACATGCTTTTTGTTGCTTTGCATGCGCAAACCTCTCTTTCCCTTAAAACTATCATTCGAAAAACATGCCTCAAGCCACTTCTGTCCATTGCAAATAGAAGTATGGATGCGTCCGCTGTTCGATATCAGATATACAATCTCTCAAAGTCTAACAAATTTCCTTCAGTCAAAGCTTCAAATCTGCTTTTGAAACCTTCAGCTTTGAAGAGTGGTACAAAAGTGTATTACGAAATACGACTCCATACAAATGGATTGATTCATTGTGGTTGGGTGCTGGAAAGTTGCACGTTTCCTCTTGCTGACAAGGGTGTCGGACAGAACACGGAGTCTTTTGGAATCACTCCAAATGGAGAGATATTGTGGAATGACGAAGTACAACCTTACGGTCACAGATGGAAGGCACATGAAGGTGATGTAATTGGCTGCTTACTCGATTTTGACTCCAGAGAAATGAGTTTTACTTTGAATGGGGAAGAGTTATCTTCGTCTCCTGGATTTACAGAATCTTCCACAAAAACCTCTTGGGATGAAGGGTTGTATCCCGGAGCTTCGTTCAGCACAAAACAGAGAGCGCACTTTAATTTTGGCCAAGAAAGTTTTTTAAACTGTCCACCAAATTATGTTTCTGTCTTGACTGCCTGCAAGGGAAAGCTTGCAAAAGACGCAAGCTTCTTTGATATTTCAACTTTTAACGTAGTTTTTTGGTCAAAATATGAAAGGGAGGAGAAAGAAAACGACCCTCCAAATTGGAAAACAGTTCAAACAACTGATAATATTCAACAGTCAGAGGATGATGTCAAGGCAGATTTTTCTCGTTTGCAGACAAATCTTGTTCGACAAGTTGCAAGGGGGCTTTGTGCAGTTGAACTTGAAAAACAAGAGATTTTTGACTTGGTTGTTAAGCTTGCTGCCTCTGATGACCATTCAACTCAAGAGTGGGCACTCAAGGCCCTAAAGAATGCTGCAGAGAACAGTACGGTTGGTGCTTCTCGGGTACTCCAGGAGGAACCACTTTCTCTTCTTGTGAATGGTTGCATGTCTGAGTTTCCAACTATAAAGTACGAAGATGTGGTGAGCTCGTTCGGTGGCAAACAGAACCTGGGAGAGTTCATGAACGCAAGTTTGTCATATCTTTCTCCTCAAACTCAAGATTCCAAAGCACAGATTGTCCTTCAAACCGAGCATCCTTATGATAGCACCCAGGCACAATACTTCAAGCTTCATCTTCCCAATGTCGAGGTCATGAAGGTGATGTTTGATCCTAAAAGCAAAACATGTGCAGGGGATACTTTAAAGTTTTTCAGAGAAGATCCACGAGAAAATGAAAAAATCAAGGAAGAAGAATGGGAGACTTGGGGGAAGCCTTATTCGGAATCTGCTTTCCCATTTTCTGATAGACCTTTATACATTCCGTCTGATCATGCGATTGCTATGTTTCGGCCAACTTCCTCTGGAAGTGAATGGGGTTGGAGGATGCTAGTCGTTCCTGCTAAAGAGGGAGAGTACATACCTCAAACATCATTATACGAGCAACATCGTAGTGATCCTGAGGCTGTTATAATTGAGTCTCCTCAGCATCCTTACGAAAACAATTCAGATTTGTATCAATCAGTCTCAATACCAGGGGCAAAGGCGATTGCAATTGCATTTGATTCGCGTTCCAGCACAGAGTCTGGGTATGACTATTTGTTTTTTTACACCAATGATCCTCGCGAGGATTCCAATCTCCAACCTGTGAATGTTAACACCAAGTTTTCAGGGGGCTATAATGGCTCAGCAAAACAATTTCCTGGCTTGGAGTCGGAAGCTTTGATTATTCAAGGCGAAATATGCTACTCACGATTTACTTCTGATTCCTCAAATAATGATTGGGGATATCGGTATGTTGCATGGCCCTTGTTTGAAATAATTGATCCTCTGAGCAGTGTGTTATCCATTCCGTCTTGTGTTTGTCGAGAGTCAGATCATCCGTATGTTGAAAATATCGACTCACACGAGCTCATTTTAATTCCAGGGGCCAAGGCAATAAAGATTGCATTTGATCCTAAAAGTACAACAGAGCTTGACTCTGATTATGTTCAGATTCATCGATACACCACTTCACAACCTGATGATCAGAATGAGGTCGAATACAAAAAGTTTTGGGGTGCAAGTAAATTTCACGGAGGCCGAGGTGGGAGCAAGAAAAATTTCCCCTCTGTTGATGATCCTTTGGTTATTCCTGCTGATAGGTTTTCTGTTTCTTTCAAAACCACCTCATCAAGCAAAGAATGGGGATGGAGGCTTGCAGCTTGGCCAGTTGAACCCGATTTTGTTTTACCATTTGATGAATGTTGTGCGAAAGAAGGTTCTGTGATAGTTGAGTCTCCTCATCCTTACACACCAGACTTAACTGAAGTGTATCCTATTCGAATTAAGGATGCGTCTGCGATTTCAATTTTATTTCATTATGACACCAGTACAAAAAAAGATGTTGATTTTGTTGATATTTATAAAGAAGATCCTTCTGGTAAAACTGGGTCTGATCTCGAGAAAATGCAAAAGTGGACTGTTTCTATGTCTGGAGGATATGATGGGACCGATTCGAACTTTCCCGGACTGTGTGGTATTTCTTCGCTTCGAATATTATGCTCTGAGTGTTTTGTTCGATTTAAAACTGACAGTGGGGAATCTGATTGGGGATTTAAATTGGTGGCTTTTCCTGACAAAGACCCTCTTCAGGAATGGGGGGGAAAACACGGAAAAATTCTTGAATCAGATCATAATTATCCAGACTATTTCAATAAAGATTATGACATCAGCTTTGATGGAGCACAAGCCATTCAAATTTGCTTTGATGCGATGAGTTCCACTGAAAAAGACTACGACTTTGTTACATTTTACAGTGGAACTTCAGAAAGACGAGGCCCCCAAGTGGAAGGAACTGCACCAAAATATTCTGGTGGCAGAGGAGGCTCAGACAAAAATTTTCCCACCATGGATGCCCCATTACTGCTCCCGCATTCGAATGTTGTTCTACATTTCGAATCTGATGGCTCCAACAATGACTGGGGTTGGCGAGTGTGTGCAAAACCTGTGACAGAGCTTCCTGAAGATCCCTTTGTTGCAGTAAACAGGGAGCTTGTTCAGCAAGAAAAGCGAAAACAAATCCAAAATTTTCTGTTGCATGCACTTTTCTCAATGACCCTTCCCAAGCAACTTCATATAGAAAATTATGTCAAACAAACGATTCCTCGCAATTCAGCGGGGAACTATTTTGCAAACACTTTAATACTTCGAAGTGTTGTTTTTCCTGGGGCCCTTTCATTAAGCGTGAAATTTGATCCCAAGTGTCGAACAGAATATGATGTGGATGTGCTTTCCTTTCACAGTGATAAAAAAGCTGAAGACAGTTCGATTCTTGGAGTAATTCCTTTAGCGGGAGGTGGTCAACTTTTAGCTAAATTTAGTGGAGTGTATTCGCAAACACAAACTACCAGCGGAAATCCGGACACTTATTCAAGCGGCTGGCCAGACTTTATTGTTTACAACCAACCCTCAATTTTCTGGAAGTTTCAGTCTGATGCTGCAAGGAGTTACTTTGGGGTTGATTTTGTTGTAAGTGCAGCGTATCATATTGTTATCTCAGATGTCGATTCTTGTTGTCAGTTCCTTTTGAAGGAGAAGATGTTCCGGCTGTTGGAATCGATAGCCACACCAACAGCACTTGATCCAAAAGATAATATTGGGAAAATTATTTGCGACTATGCTGGTATGACTCTTGCAAACCTGCTTTTCATTTCGGATGTTGAAAATTCTTTGTTTAGTACATTCGGATATGATTGGGTAAGAAATCTTCTTAAACTGGGATCAGCTGAAGTACAACTTCAAGTTGTTCGCTGCCTCACTTCTGTTTTCAAAGGAAATGACACAAGAGTTTATACACTGGGCTCTTCATGCCCACGTTTAGTGAATCTGATTGTCTCGAATGACTTGCTGGAGCAGTTTGTGTTGCTCACATTGTCAGACAATTATGAGCTCCAATCAACTGCTATTGATATTTTAAAACAATGCCTTGGGGCCCAGCATGCAAATCTTGAAGCTGTTCTTCTGAAATGTGTCACTTATACGAGTGTGAATGTACAAACCCATGCTTTGAACAAGATGGCTGAAATTTCAGTTGAAAAAAAAAAGAGGGACAAATTGCTCAATTTGGGTGCAGTTGATGCGATTAAAGCTTTTCTAACTCATGATTCTTCAGAAATGGTCCATGAAGCAACAGCAACGATCTCCAAACTGTTGCTTACTGAAGATGCTGTTGCTCAGTTTATGGGTTTACCGCCAGGTCAGGGTACAGTGAATGAAGGTTTGATAGAGTCCAACAAGAACTTGCTGCAAAAAATGATGCAAAGCGATGATAAGGTGAAGCGAGATGCCCTGACACTCATCAATTCTCTGCTAACCAAAAAAGAACCGGATTCAAGCAAATTCATTCGTAAGCCAAAGCTTGAAGACCCTTTCCTCAAAACATTTGGAGAAGAAAGCAATGAGTGCGCTTGTAATTTGGTTTGTCCTTCAGAGTCAGTAAAGGTCGGGAACCAAACACTTCCCTTTAGTTTTCAAATTCCAGAAAAGACCTCAAAGTCAGAGGGGAAAAATGATTTTTCTTTTGGCTTTTGGGCTTACTTGGAAGGCATTCCAAACAATGACGGCCTTCCCGTTTTTTACAAGGGTAAGCCAAACTATAAAGTTGCAAATGAAATGGGAAATTTCAAAACAATACGAGCCAGTCGCAAGGTGTGCACTGGGAAAGTGTATTATGAAGTTACTGTTCACACAGCTGGTATTATCCAAATTGGCTGGGCTTCTGATCAGTTCAGTTCCCAAAGCAACAACCTGGGTGTTGGAGATGATGCGAAAAGCTACGCGATTGACTTGAACCGGAAAAGAAAGTGGTGGGGTGGGTTTCCAAGTTCGTATAACGGTGGTGCGGATTACGGTACGTTGAATTGGACAGCAGAAGATGTGGTTGGTGTTTGTGTTGATTTTGATGCTGGAAGAATTCAGTACTCGTTGAATGGGGAAATGCTGGACATTGCGTTCTCGGAACAAGAACATGGGCCCAGGGCAGACGCAACTCATCAACGGGGCGAGGACTGGAAAAAAGGCCCAGTTTGGCGAGGTGAATCTGGGGGATTTTATCCAGCAATTTCTTTTAGTCAAGGTCAATCTTGTACTTTCAATTTTGGAAATGAAGTGCTTGCTTATTTACCAGAAGGTTACAAATCGGTCTCAGACTCGTTTGCTGATCATACTTCTATCACCCTTACATTCTTAGACATTGAGAAACAACAGTGGCTTTCTCTCCCCCAAGGCAAAACTGGACTTCTTGCCCCAGATGACAATGAAAAGAATGGCCAGTTTATGTACATCAGCCCAACACTTCGGGCATGCTTCACCTCTCCACAGAAAAAGACAAAAGAGAACAAAGACAAACCCACACAAACACAATTTTTAAGCTCTTGTTCTGCAATCATCTCCCCATACTGCTGGACCCACGTGCTTTTTAGTTTTGACAGCAGTGGGTATTCGACAGTTTACATAAATGGTTCTCAAGTATTTAGCCAGTATTGTCCTTTGCTGGAAAAAAACAGTTTTGCATTTCAAATAGGGGTAGGCCCAGGTTCATTTAAAATAAGCCAAACATCATATCTTTGGATTGAAGATCTCAAGTGGATGCCCAACCTGGCCTGTGGATACTACTGTTATCATTTGAGCGGTAAATATCCAACCCACTATAAGTTGAACGATATGTTGTTTGAAGCACTCCAGAGTGAGTTGTCTTCTGTTGTCGCTGGACTTCTGAGTACAGAGGAAGAGGTTTTTGTGCAAACACTACAATTTCTGACATTATCTGGCCAAAAACGAACAGATACAATTTTTCAAAATGTCTCTGAAGAGATTGTTGAGAAAATTGTTGATGTTATGGTTGATAAAGTTACTTCACAAGTCATTCCTTCATTTTTATTTTCCGCTCTTGCTGTGCTTTCCAGTTCAGCAACATTTCAGCTTCAATTAGTGAGAAAGGATTTACTTCGTATTCTCATCGCGTACGCACCGAAAGAGCAGTACCCATGGGCAGAAATTGTTGTTTCCAATCTGTTCATCACCGATTCCAACATTGCGCAAGAAAATTCTCTCCTGTTTTTTTTCAAATCACAGCAGATTCCTTTCACTGACAAAGAAGAATACAAAAGTTCCCTATCCAGCATTCCACTGGCCTCTTTTCAGATGGCAAATGAAGTAGCTGTCTTTGTTCAGATTGCTCAAAGTGTTCAAGCCGTTCTTCAAAGAAAGAAATCAGAACCTGAACAAGAATGTTTCTGGACTGACGAGCAACTTAAGACCCTTTCTAACTGGTGCATTGATTTATTTCTGCTTCTTTCTCTGGATGTAGATGGGAAAACAGAAGTTGCTGCAGCATCTGTGGAAACAAGAAGCCATAATTATGACAACAATGAAGATTACGGCGGTGAGGTGAGCATTCCTGGGGCGGTCAGCTTAAAAATCACTTGGGACCCTAAAACAAGCACTGAAAACGGCTATGACTATCTTTTTCTTTACAACGGATCTGTTGGATCTGAAAAAATCACCCCACCAAACAGGAGTGACGGAAAGTGGACAGGAACCACTAAAGATTGTTGGCCATCCTTGGAGCTTGTTGGAACAAGCTCATTGGCTTGGCAGTGGCGCAGTGATAGTTCCAACACTGATTGGGGATTCAAAATGAACATTTTTGCAAACTACGTAACTTTTGGAAGTGCAAAACTCATTAGAGAAAAAGTTATTCTTGCTGGTGGGATGGAACCTTTGCTCTTTTTTTGTAGCAATGGTGAAATGGGACAACGGAAAACTGCGTTGAAGTCTGTGACAAACTTTTGCTATGATGCTCGGGCTCGAAAATTTGTTGATGCACTGAACTGGGTCGATAATTATATACAAATTTTGAGAATGGAAAGGTATATAGTTAAATACGACAGCGGTTTAAAGCGCCGAGAAACTTCTTCCAGTGAAATTGTCCTCTCCCCTGACATTCCAAAAGGCACAATTGTACTGGTCGATCAAAAAGAATGGTTTTACAAAGATGAGGCAGATCCAACTCATGCACACAGTGATGGGAGCTATCGTCTGCATATTTTTGACCCTCCTGAATATGTTGGTTGGGTTCAGGAAAGAAAAGGCACCATGGAGCTCGTGCAGGCAGATGAAGATACGCTGAGGCTCGTTTCCCTCTTGTGCTTAGATAAAAACAACAGGAAAAAACTGATCGAGAATGGTAAAATGCAAGCTCTCCTCCAAATGTCACGTTTATCTGAAGACATCTGCAAGACTGTTGTTGCACTCGGTCTTGAAGATATGGCAACGGATTCAACCACATGGGCTGTTGCCACCTCTGCTATGGATGTTGAGCTGGTGACTGATGGTTCAACGTTAAATCTTCGTCATTCTGATTCCTTGGAAATAAAACCGCTTCGAGACAACCTGAACATTTCACTTCCAAAATATTCTGGAGAAGCGCGACCAGAAATGAGAGTGGTCAGAGGTCCCCATTGGAAAGACGGAGATCAAGATGGTGGTAATGGAGCTCTTGGAACAATAAAAAGAGTGACCTCTGAAAGCGAAGTTGTTGTTGTTTGGGATAATGTTGTGCAAGAGTTCACATATGCGTACAGTCCTCGTGCTTCTGCACCAAAGATGGAAGTTATTCCTGTTCAGGATGATTATGGGAAGATTATTTCTTTCATAACTGATGGTTTGAAGATATATGTTGATAAATCATTTTCGTTCGGTTTTAAACAGAATGATAAGCTTGAACTTCGGCTCATGCAAAGACTCAGTGTACAGAAACCAGTAATTTTTAAAGATCACATGGAATGGTCAAAAAACAAGTTAAACCGCCCTATTGATATTAAGGCTGATAACTTTTTTATACAACTTGTCCAACCTTTTGAATTCTCCACACTCCAAAAGAGCACATTAAAACTTCACATTCTGCCCACACATCAAGACGATGACAGCACTGGGGCTATTGACTATCATCATTTGGCGTTTGATCTTCTCAAGAATTTGATGACCAGCGATGTTATAGAAACAAAGAAAGCTGCCATTTCTGCCCTTGGGAAGCTTGGAAAGCCAACTCTTACGGAGGGAGGGGCCTATGTCATGTCGAAGTTTTTGGATGATATTGTTGATGGAAAAGGTCTATTAGAATTGATAGATGCAACAAAGTCTCCCAAACAAGAAGTAAGCAGGGCAGCTTCTGATGCACTGAATGATTTGATTCCTGATATGGCATCGTTGCTTCACATTCTTCATCTTGTTCAAGGAAACCCACAGTTTTCAAGTGATAATAATGTGACTGCTTGGAGTTGCTTTAATTTTTTCCGGCTTCTTTATTTTAGACACCGCCCAACTCCTCTGAATTGTGAAATCCTCAAAACGGTCAAAGATTTCCCAAATACCCCATACGCTACTTGCCATGATCAGCTGAAAGGCAGTCGACTCAACCAAGCACTTGAACTGCCACTGGCATGCAATCTCAGTTTGCGAGTGCTGCCAGAATCCGCACTAAATCCGAAAGGGGCAGACGACGAAGATAAGGTTGAAATCTTTAAGACGGCTGAGCGCGGAACTCCATTTCTCACCTACACTCCAGCAGAAATCACTCAAGCAAAGGACAAAAGCCCACTCTTTCTTGAAAACCAAGACCAAGTCCATATTACTTTTTCGTGTACACTTAAAACTGCACGCTCTGGAAACGGTAGCTTTGATGCTCCCGGGTATGCATTTGAGGTAGTTGCCGAATTTCCCAGCATGGAAATAACTGTCACAGAAACAGGTTTTGATCCGTCTGCTGGCTTGCCGAATTATTTGGAAGATGATGCTTGTGTTGGTTTGCTTGAGTTCAGTTATGCAAAAGGAATTCAAATATTATTTGATGATACTTGTTCACTAGTTTCAGGAGAAGCTTTATCTTTTTACACTGATATTGACCTGAATGACTTGGTTAAAAGTTTTTCTGGTTCGAAATGGGACCCACTGTTCATATTTGAAGGAAGTGCACTTTATTTTAAACATGAGAATAGAACTGAAAGTTCTACAAGTGTGTTTCTATTTAGGGCTCGTCCAGTATTTCGAGCAATTCAGGACCGACCTGCTGCCGGCGACAAACCTCTTGAAAAAGCAGAGGACATCGTGTACAAAAATCTAGAGCATCTGTTTAGAAATTTAGGAAAAACCAAGCAAACTGAGCGCCCTGAAATAGATGGCATGAAATTTCTCACAGGAATCTTGTCTTCTGGTACAGATGTGCTTTCACAGCGTTGGGCTGCAATGGCTTTCACACAGATAGCTCTTCATGCCGAACCTACCTCATACTTTAAAAAGAAAGATGAAATAACGGAGGACAAAGGTGAAGATAGTCAGATTTCTTATGGAAGAAACTTTGTTTATTTTAATGCGAATGGCCTCCAAGTGGCTAGCAAAATGGCTGATCAGTCAGATATTGTTATCAGCCATCTTGGTTGCATATGCCTTTCTCAATTCATTCTCCTGAAAGATGCTATTACGTCGACCATTTCAAATTTTTACTGGCGTTCGTTATTGAAGGCTTGTAAATATTTTAAAACTGCATCAGTGGTTCAAATTTCAGCATGCAGGCATGCTACTTGGACACTACTTCAAATTGCGATGACCGCTAGTGATGCACTTCCCTCAAAAGAAGTTTTGCCATCACTGGTAGCATGTTTAAAATCCGAAGATCGTTTGATTCGTCTGTATGCAGCCAAAGCTTCCTTTCAGCTTGTTAAAAACGTGAACATTCGCAGTGAATTATTACTAGAGGGGGGCTTAGATTTTTTGGTTGATACTGCAACAGCACGCCAGATAACAGCGGCAGCTGTTGGTAACCAAGAGGACTCAACACGTCAAGAAATGCAGGAAGAAGCTGTGATGGTTCTGTGTTCTCTTGTTGTAAAGGCAGACAGTGCATCTGTTTTAAAAGTTTCTCTTGAAAACAAAATCGCCAGTGCTATCTCTCTAACTTTTCTTGACATTAAGGATGATATTCAAAAAAATAATAGTTTTGATTCAAAGCGCGTTTCAACTGTGATTTCAGCTTTCTCGCGAATATCTGATTTTGTGTCTAATCCAAGTGTTCTTGAGGTCGTAACTGGCCCGCAGATCCAAGATTTTATTTCGATGATAGAGAGTGCAGGGATGATGATTGCTCCGCCATATATTTTTAATGAATCCAGCCCTGATTTTAAAGCTGTCAGCGAGCGATGGGAAAAACAGATCGGTAGTGAGGATCCGCACCATGCAAAAACCCGCGAAACTCTTATTCAAGGTTTGTTGAAGTTTATGACGACAGGTCCTCTGAGCTTTTTGGTAGCATCATTGAAAAGTTTATTGAGCATGGCAAAGGCTTGCTGGAAAATGAACGGAAATCGTATCATGACAGAGCTTATTGAAAAAATAACCAATAATGCATATTTCATTGTGGAATTGCCAACCAAAAATGCTCTAGAGTTTGAAGCCATCATTCAAGCCACACTTGCAATTTTTAATGGGAGCAATATTACATTCGAAAGCAAAACTAGCTCAATCTTAGACTTTCTGCGTTGTTTTTGTCAGCTTGATGGCCGTTCCCAACCGAGCAACCAAGCTCTTATTTTTCATGAACTGTATGGAGAGGTAAAATCCTCCCCTAAATCAAGAGGCACAGCACAATTCTATTTTCAAACAAATGTCGCGGGCCATCTTGAAGTCTCTTCAATTCCTGACTCTGCTAAGGTTTGGAGAACAATTGAAGTTTTCTACAACTTTGAACCCCGTGAAGAAATCGTCCAATATCTTGATTCAACATTTCGGCTCTGGGCAGCGCTTTGCAGAAATAATCAATCTGTGTGTGTTGACTATTATTCTCAGCTTCTCTCGTTTGATCAGGTCATGGATGTGCTGCTTTGGAGAAATAATCCCCAAAAGAGCCGCAAACTGCATGGTGCATGCAGTTTGTTCTGTGAACTGATGGTTGCCTTATACATCGATGTCAACCCATCTTTTATGTACAGCAAAATTGCACTTAACAAAAAGCTTCTCACAAGCTTGAAACCTGGAACTTGTTCTGAAATCATCGCGAATGATGTTACTTTTTCCTCCTTAACTGATGCGCAGATTGAAATGCTTAAACTTTATGTCAATGATTACGTAAAAGGTGGGCGCCAGTTGTCCATAGTCTCGGGCAACAAGTATATTCATCCTGAGGAAGATTTGTTAAATGCTCTCTTGCATCCACGAACTCAGAGCATTCAATTTGCAGTAAGTTGCTTGAATCTGATCCAGCATATGGTAGGCTATGGTTTCTATTTTAGTTTTTGGGAGCTCAATGAGCTTTCAAATGCTTTGTATTTTGCTCTTGAAAAGTGTGGAACTTCGAAACAAGGAGAAGAAAATGAACTTCTCATACGACCCAAGCTACTTATTCTGAATATTCTTGAGATAATATTGGATACAAAAACAAATTTGCAGCTTTCTGAAATGGTGGATCTTCATTTTTCTCTTATTTCATCCAAAGATGAAGTATCTCTTGAATTATTGGCAAAAGCTGCTCGTAAGATATTGCAAAGCGAAGTATTGGAAGAAGGTGTTCAACTAAGCAAAGGCATGACTGTTGTTAAAGGTAGTGGCTGGAAAAATGACACCAAAGCATACCCAGACTCAGGAAAGTTCAAAAACACTGGCTTTGTTCTTTCTGTTACAGCAGACGGTTCAGCACAAGTGCAGTGGCATGACAGCAGAAAAAGTTTTATTTCGTTTCATTCCAACGGTAAATTCCAACTTGAAAGTTATAAGTTTGAGTTGCCCTATCCTGAAATAGCAGTGCTTAGGTTCCCCATGCTTCGAGCTGCATTCAGTGTTGTTTGGAGTGAAAGTTCAAGTATTGACTATGGTCCTGACAACACAACACGCAACGATTCAATCTTGCTTGAAATCGTAAATGGCCCAGCAAAACTCGCACAGGCAGCAAATCGTTTGCTAATCAAAACACACAATAACCTTCACCAGGTTGGTGCACTCAGGGACCAAGTTGTTGTATCTTCCATCTTGTCTTCAGATGTCATATCATCTCTGCAAGGCTTTGTTGAACAAATTGCACAGTTTAATTTAGTTGATGCAACAGCACTTCCCAAACGCAAAAAAATGGAATATTGTTTGAATATGATAACAGCAATTTTTCGTAATCAAATAAGTAGCGCAAAAGAACCTTCGTTAGAAAAGCGAACGAAAGTAGTGCGTGGTCCTGACTGGTCAAAAGGAGATGAGGATGGGGGAGTGGACATCAACACTGGAGAATCAAAGGCGGGTTTTATAGACAGCTATAATTCCGATGATAATTCATACACTGTTCACTGGAGTGAAGGTGGGACTTCATACAACTGTTATTTTGGTCCTGCAAAGTATGATATTGTTCTCTTTGCTTCAAAACACAGCTTTGAAGCGCAAAATGCTGCTCGTGTTTTTGGGCTTCATCAAAAACTTGTTGCCTTGATTGCAGATGAGTCCGTTAATTTGGAAGAATTTTCTGATGTTATTGGAACTCTAAGATTGATCATTTCAACTCTCCAAGCAATGTGTGTTGAAAATGATCAAAACAAAACTGTTTTGTGCTCTCCGACATTTTTACCCTTGCTGTGTGTTCGCTTGTCGAATGAAGGGTTGGTTATTCCATTGTTTGAGACTTTGCTCAGCAGCTCACGTGCTTTTCAGCTAGTTGCACTCCCCTTGATTCAAACTTCTGTTGACTTGGTTGATAAGCAATTCAGTGATGGAACAGGGCTTCACATGGCCAAGAACTATTTAAATCTTCTTCTTCAAGTTGTTCCATCAACCTCCGCTCTTGGTTTGCTTGCTGGTATAGAGCAGCAAAATATTGATTTGCTGTATCAAAATCTTGACACTGACATTAAAGAGGCAGTCTTCGATACAAAAAATTTGATTGCTTCTGTTTTGTTAGGTCCACGAAAAGGGAAAAAGAAAAGCATCACCCTTCAGATGCTGGAAACAAAGCTGTCAAAAGACGATGCAGAATTTTCAAATCATTCAGAGGTTGTGACCACGCTTATCACTTTGCTTGCCCGTTGCTTTGAAGAGAATGAGAACTTGAAAAAAAAACTTCTTGGAACATCTGGAATCAATTTCAAAGATATTTTACGAAATTTTTATACCTTGAGGACCAAACATTTCGGTTATATTCCACGTGCACGACATGTTGAACCTTGGGTTCAACTTCTTCATCATCTATATATGAATGATGAAGGTATGCAATCTCTGAAAACAATGTATGCAGCTATAAGCATGAAGGCAAGTTTAAAGAAAGACTCTTTTAAAAAAATAAACAAACGGAATGTCCAAAAGGATGCATCTCAACTTATTTCAAATGTCTTTACAACATTCAGAGAAAGCTTGGATTCAGATTTGGCTAGATACAGCACAGTGAAATCATACAAGAATGCTAAAGCAGTTCCTGACTTGATTTTTGAGTCTGAACATTCATACTCACCAGGCATCGATTTCTACTGGGAAATTGATATTCCTTCAGCGAAACGACTGAAAATTGCATTCTCAAGTGAGACCGTAACCGAATCCAGAGATTATATACGATTTTATCGACACTGGCCTAAGGATTCAAATGGTTATCAATACATGAAAGTAATAGGTCCTTCTTCTGGAGCTTTAATTCGTCAGACAGCTGCCTTGGATTCAACAGAGGCTGGTCATGCAGATGTCGGCACAATTCTAAAAGTAAAAAATAAATTTTGGTTTGCACCAGATAATACTCCTGATCCAGAAAAAAAGAGGCTTGATGGTTTTTATAGAGTTGAAATTGCTGATTCTGAGCCTTCCAAAATTGTTGGGTTTGGAAGCTGGAAAATGCATATTCTAAAACCAGTTGATCTTGAAGGAAATGAGTTGCGAGTATGGAGTGAGCAGTTCTCCGGGTCAAACTTCCCTGGACTCGGAGGGAAAGACCCATTGATTATATTTGGAAACTCAGTCCTTGCTCATTTCCATTCTGAGTCTGGATACTCATATTGGGGTTACAAGATGGCCGTACGTCCATGTGAAGATTTTGAGTACACAAATACAGAGCCCAATTTTTCAATGTATGAGAAAGTAATTAAAGGTATTGAGGACTCAAATGGCCAGATTGTTGCAGAAGAAAGCTCCGACTATATCAAAATAGTCAAAGATAGTAAGGGACAACTCGATTCAAAGATTAAAATCATCGAAAGCGCTCACCCTTATTTATCAGACACAAGCATTTGCTTTAACGTTAGTGTAACGAGCAAGAGTGGGGTGGAAATAATTTTTGATGATATAAGTCGTACAGAACAAGGGCGGGATTGTGTATCATTCTGGAAAAGTGAAGACAAATCGGAGCTTCTTGTTGATGGTAGTTTTTCTGGATTTGGATCAGATTGGCCTGGAGTTGGCAGCAAAGAGCCTCTTTTTATTCCAAACAGAGACAATATTTGGGTTTCATTCCAATCTGACGGTTCTGATGAGAGTTGGGGTTTCCGTTTTATTATTCGCGAAGCATTTCCTCCTCCAACCCCATGGGAACTGTTTTGTACGGATGCTCAAATAGAAAGCAGTTTTAAACCCCAAATTCCAGATGGACTATTCAATGTGGAGTACGAAGTTATGAAGGACACAGTTAGCTGTTGGAGATCAATAGAGGAACAAGACACGTCGCCAGCTGCTTTTCTAAAAGGGAAAGAGTGCGTTACAGTTCTGGAAAGAAAACTACTAAATGACACAATCTGGCTGAAAATTCCAGCTGGAAGTAGAATGGTTTCCCTTCAGAAAAAAAACATGTTCACTGGAACTGCCACTGGCTCCTTCACCCCTTTGGATGGGGAGCCCTCTGGAACAATCGCTTTTGAAGATGTGAAGATACTCGAAGATGGCTCTATTTCTGGAAATGGTAAACATGCTGAGACTGATAATGTCTATGAGCTGACTGGCAAACTGGATTCTGAAGGGACATTAAAAATTGTGCGACAATACAAGGGCCCTTCTTTCTTTCACTCCACCCAATTTACCGGCACTTTAACAGGCTCTCCAGTGGATGGCTTGACTGGTTCTGTTGTGGAAGGAAACTATAGGGTTGGAAACAGCGATGGAGTTTTTGAGGATCAAGACTCTCATGGAGGTTCTTTTGTCCTACAACTTGAGTTTGATTCCAGTCGAGTCAACACTGAATTTTCTTCGGAAGAGTTCTGGGCCAAGGAGCTTGATCCCTTAACCGGTGCAGCATTTTTGGCTCAAAAAATCCCAAAAATTGTGATGTTCGATATTTCGTTGAATGGAGCAGAGTGTTACCAAGTTGCTTTTCGAGATGACACAAAAATGGCTGATATTGTTGATACAGTTGAACTTCTTTCTTGGGACTATGAGATGGGTGCAGAAGCAGAAACTGATCAGGAAAAACGTTTAGCACAAAGTTTCACAGGGTTTTATTATTGTCAAGATGGGGCAGTGTCCTTCCCTTCCCCAGAAATTCCTCTACTTGTGAAGAATTCTAAATTCAAGATAAAGTATACATCCAGATCATCTGCTGCTTATGGATTCGCGCTCGCTGCGAAGCCAGTCCCAATGCCTCCGGATCCGTTTGAGCCATTTCGACTGGGTGCCTATGTCGAAGTGGAAAATGGCACCATTGATGAATTACAAAGCATAAACGTGAAAGGGGCAACACGCATTGCTGTTGCTTTTTCGCCAGAGAGTAGCATTGCTGCAGAGGATTTTGTCAGATTTTGCAAGTCAAGTGACCCAGAAGACTTCTCGTTTTGGGGCAATGAGAAGTACTTTGGCTCACTCACAACAGACAGCAATCTCCCTGGTGTTGATGGCCGCTCTGTGTTGGTTATTGAAGGAAACGAAGCCTGGATTTCTTTCAACAATAAAACAGGGTTGTCGAAATGGAAGCTCATTGCATGTGATTATTCTCTGTATGAAGAAAAATTGGCAAAAGAAGAACAGAAATCTTTTGTGGAGCATGGCAAGGCTAAGTTGGAAGATTTTTTCCCATTCTTTGAAAATAGAACTGGGGCTATTCAAACTATTCGGATTGACATGCCAATATTCAAAGGAACTGCTTATTATGAGGTGGTTTTGGGAACAGCATCAACCATTGATTCCTTTTTAATTGTTGGGTGGTGCACTCCCAATGCGCAGATGAAGCTTTCTACTGCCTCTTCAACTGGTGGATACTGCATTGGCATTGGCAGCACTAGAGACTCAGTTGGTATTGATGGCGTCATATCCACTGACACTGGATCTTGCAAACAATACACAGAAGGACAAAGTTCAAACTATGCGGCAATAAAATTTTCTCCCGGGGATATTTTGGGAGTAATTTTGGACTTGGACAAACGGCGAATTTCGTATGCTTTAAATGGGACAGAATATAATTACATTGAAGATCGCAACAGAACATGGAAACAAACCTCTTTGATGCCAGCAATTTCTTTTATGCAAGGACAAGCCTTCAGTCTCAATCTTGGTCCAACATTTGCAGGAGCCCCCAAGGACCTTCGTGTTGAGTCAATCCGAGAAAAGTGTGCCTCTACAGCAACAGGAAAAGTTGAAGTTTGGAATTACTTTTGGGGTGCTTGGTACCCTGTTACTGAAGATCTGAATATTTTTGAGGAGATAGATTCAATTGAAGTCACAAGATATTGTGACACAATCAAACTGATCATGAAAGATATAAAAGAACACAAACTTGGGGGGATCGTCCCTTATGCACTGGATGTTGGGAAAATGACTCGCCAATTTAGTGACCGGATGATGGTACATAGCCGCCACGCTTCCGATGCGCAGGCACCTGATCCAGCTGCATCAGCTTCAGCCTTCTCTCTAGATGGATTTTTAAAATCAATTGGGCGTTTTGACAAAGCAATGGAAATTTTATTTCGAGATGAAGCAAATGCAAGGCTCAATGCCATAGCGATCTGCTATCCGGATGAAAAAGATCTTTCAAAGCCAGAAAAAATGAAGCTATTCACAAGTGATATTGAATTGTATCAGGAGAAGTCTTTAAACCCTATTCTTCGAAAGCCAAGAAAGGAGCTGGGGCACAAACTGGATGCTCATCTCATGGATCTCTGTGTTGCTCAAATGGTCCATCATCTAGAAGCCCCTTTCAAGAAATACATGGAGGGAGGAGAGACAGAGGATGAAGATGACCTGTTACCAGGAGAGGAAGACGAGTTTGCATTTGGGGCTTGGACAAATCAAGATACAGAAGGGGCAGAAGCGGAAGATGAAGACAATCAAGAAGACGTCGTGTCACCACTCACGACACTCGCTGGCGATGAAAAAGTTTCAGGCATAAAAGATAGTTTGGACACCAGTGAAGAAAACGAAGCTGACAAGAAATATATTCTACGCCAAAAGATGCTTGAGGGTTCAAAGTACACGGCAGAAGTCAACTTTCAACAGATGGTTGACTCTTCATTGGACAAGATGATTTTTGAGAAAACTCCTGAAGTCGCAATGGTTGTTGCAAGCACATTAAAGGTTTTGGGAATGAACTATATTCGTAATCACAAAGATGTCTTGGACTACCAAAAGAAAAATCCCAGCCTACAGAAAAAAAAGGTTGGAGATGATGAATACACCACCCACGAAGAAGGAAAGCAGCTCAAACAAGTGCAGTCAAAGTTAACCTCGTTTCTTCATGGTTCATTGCTTTCGTGCATGCTGATTTGTGATACAAGGTCGGAAGCCCTTCAGTTTAAAGGATTTCAGCTTGCGAACTTTTTGCTGTATGCTATGAACAAAGATGCACAATCGAAGTTTATGAAAGTGATTGAAGAAACACCTGATATTGCCTCAAAATTCATTCCGTCCATTGCTGAGCTGATGTCTCGCTTTATCAAAACTTTCCCTCACCTCCGCGGACCTGCCAAGTTAAACAAAATTGAAGAAATGCGGACTATTTTGGAATTTCTCCAGCATCTATGCGACGGTCAGTTTGAAGCTGCACAGACATTCTTGAATACCACTAAAACAGAGCAAGGAGAAACACTGCTGCAGCTCACAGTTGATGTTATGCGTGCTCTTCGAGACGATATGTTTGAGATGATGAACTGGTCTATCGATACAACACAATTCATATACGTTCTGAAACTTGCCGAGCAAACGTTTTCTGCTCTTTCTGACTTTATTCAGGGCCCCCACACTGTGAACCAAGAAGAGCTTTTGAAAGCAAACTTGATTCCTTCAATTGCAAACTGGTGCCAACTCCTGGCAAATCTGTCAAAACGAGTTCGCAGCGAGCTTTGCGAAAAATTGCCTCCTGTCTCAGCCATTGACTCCAGTGCCATCCGAGGAATTTTCGCTCAAGCCGCCAGTAAAATCGAAAAGTTGAAAAAGGAGGAGTTGTTTGAGCTTTTTTTGGTGACACGCCGGGCGGAAAGCAAGCTTATGGTCTTATTACACTCTGAAATTGAGCAAAACAAGAACCTTGCGGTGATCTCACAATGCCTGGAAAATCTGAAGCCGGATGCTTTAATTATTCAGTTCAGGTACCACTGGAAAGCCTCTTTGTTTACGAAAGCGGATCTGTACACAAGAAAACAAGAGCAGCAGTTTTTAAAAACGTTGTTTCAGTTCAAAGGAGAATTGGGTAACAAAGGTGATGACTTGGAAGACAACATCAAGAAGCCAAAACTCTCTCAATATCTAGATCCAAAGATTGGACATTTTGATGTTGATCAAGCACTCACTGTTGCTGCTGTTCAAGATGTAGATGAACAAAATGATAGTATTCATGTGGCCTTCAGTTACTACGTCATTCTTGAAACTCTTTCTGAGTTCAATTCCCAAAGTGAACTATTTTCCCCAGAAGTTCAGAAGAAGTTGACAAACTTTTATGACCTCTGGACCACTCATGATCCATACAAGCCTAAAACTGTGATACCCGAGTCAGAAGCTCAGTTTTTCTTAACATACTTTGGAAGGATTGAAGTGGTAGGGAAAGATGAGCAGCTGCACAGAATATATTTTCCTGTGCCTTGGGACTGCCGAGAGCAAATGCAAAACCCTCTTGTGAAAGCCGAACGCAAAAATTTGATGGATAATGTGACCCGAGACCCACCCGAGGAAAAGCTGGATGACTTTCTTGATCGTGGTGTTCAGATTCAGACAGTGATTGAACATCAGCACAGAATTCTAACCCTGAGCAGATTCAAAAACTTCATACGCTTCCTCACTACCAATGAGCAAGTCTGGATCTTACTTGCATATGTAATAACCATTTTCATCAACTGTATTTTGCTTATGTACTCAAACGTAAACAATAGCGAGGCTAACTGCTCTGAATGTACCCATTTTCTCCAGCCACTTCAAGCGGGTTTGATTGAGGCATGTGGGAGCTTTCATGTATTCTGTGCATTTCTGCTCTTCCTGAACTATGGCATTGGAACTGCAAGAGTGACAATAAATACAGGTTACAAGCAAAAGGAAATGATTGAAAAGGGGTTGATTTCACTTGGAGAATACGGAAAATCAGTCGAAGTTGCATTTGAAACTGTGAATATGCTGTTCCCCAAGTTTATGTGGGTCCCAATTTTCCTTTTCCTCGACCCAATGACTTTTTATTACAGTGCTTATTTAGCATTTTCTTTTTGTGGGGTGGTATATAGTCCTTACTTTTTTGCATTCCATGTGCTGGATATTGCTGTGCGCGTGCCAGTTTTGAACTATGTCGTACAAGCTGTGTCAAATAACCTTGTTCAAGTGAGTGCAACCCTTTTGCTCGGTGTTATACTGGTGTACATCTTTGGTGTTGTGGCAATCAACAAATGGGGCTATGCATCGTACTCTTACGGTGATGGAGGTGGAGGGTGGGAATCCCTTTCAGCGCTCTTTGCCCAGCAAATTGATTATGGCTTGCGAGGGCCACCTGTATTTGATGACTCTATAAACTACAACTATTTGGTGTCTGCGTATGACTTCTTGTATAATATCCTGATTATTCTGATTATGGTGGCTATTATCACTGGTATCATCATCGACACTTTTGCTGACATGAGGCAGTCCAAAAATGAAATTGAAGAAAACACTCGCAACGTGTGCTTCATCTGCAGTCTCCCGCGAGAAGTCTTTGAAAGGCATCGAATTGTTTTTACAAACCACCTTAAGCGAGATCATAATTTGTGGAACTATATCTTCTATCGAATGTACCTTGATCGCAAAGAAGATTCAGAGTTAAATGGAATGGAAGCTTATTTGAAAGACCTGATGCGCATTCAAAGCATTTCTTATTTTCCAATTAAACAAGCTTTATGTTTGGCTAATATGGAGAAAAAGGGTGGCAGTGAAATTGCTGAGGTCAAAGTGAAAGTTGATGATCTGGATGGCAAGATTTCAGAAATAAAAACTACACTTGCCGATGAATTTAAGACCATCGCCTCTACTGTTTCTGAACTTGAAGGTAAAATGGAGGTGCTCCTTACAAGCATGAGAAAAATGGAGAAGGTGGCAAGTGACTAGGACAGTGTGTTGATTTGTGATAAACGCATACGATGAATGTGTTTTATTCAATGACAATGACTTCGCATTTCTTGATATACACATGCACAAGAATTGAATGTAATATTATATTCACGCGTTTTCTTTGTACCTACTACCTCC
>Ga0157562_1077298_pt1 | contig 19224 bp, 9 predicted proteins | sample GEODES061metaT_FD_106797 | JGI IMG/M metagenome (GOLD analysis project Ga0157562, IMG submission 106797) | Dystrophic lake water microbial communities from Trout Bog Lake, Wisconsin, USA - GEODES061 metaT (Metagenome Metatranscriptome) | ecosystem: Environmental > Aquatic > Freshwater > Lake ...
GTTGATGCTAATGGTAACACATATACAGTAAGAAGTGTTGCAATTACTGGTGGCGTTCTTACAATTAATGTTGCTACATTTAGCCCAACAGTTAGCGCAACAGTATCTCCAGTGACGCCATATTGGGATCAAGGTGTTACATCTTTTACAGCTATCGCGACAAATCCTTCAGACTTTACAACAGAATATCTTTCTAACGTATATTCTATAACACAAATTACTGGTAATGTGACTGGAACAATTAACAGCTTCACCGCTGGAAGTTTTAACGTTTCTCCTGCTGGTGGAGTTTCTTGGCAAAGAACATACAGCGTTAATGGCACAACTGGATTTATTGGTTCTACCACTGCTACGACTTCTGGCGGAAGCGCAAGTGCAAATTTAAGCTATAACGCTCACACAACAACAGGAAGCGATTTTCAATATACTGCAGCAAATTCATCATTTACTGTCAACTGGCAAAGTGCCGTTCCAACAATTTCTATTGTAAGTTTACCGTCAAATACATTCTTGAACACATATTCAACAACAACTTATAGCGTTGGTTCAACTGGAATTGCAAATACAGGAAACGTGGTGCACACTATTACTCCAACAGGAGGAACAATAAGCAATGCATCAGGAGCAGGAACATTAACATTTAATACTCTTGTTAGCGTTGCTAATGGTGTTTCTGGAGGAATCTCTCTATCAACACAAGCAAGATTCTCTCGTCCAGCAAATGTAACTGGAACATTTTATCAAGCAAATGCAACAGCTAGTGCATCTTTAAGTGCTCCAACTTGGACATATCCAAGCTTTACTCTATTTACAACTTCTACTGCAACTTATCCAGTTAGAGCGAATGTTATTAGTGGAAACTCATTCTCTGGAAGTGGCGACACTTTAACTATTCTTGGAAACAGTCAACGCACCTTTACTGGAAATGTAGTTACAAGTGGATCAAATCCAAAAGCTTGGTGGCTGGGAGTATCAAGCAACGCAACACAACCTTCAAGTTTTGCTGCGGGAACTCCAAGTCTACAAAGCTCTGTTACACCAGTTACAACAACTGTTACATTATATCCTGATGCTAATTCTTCATTAAGTCAAGCATACACACTGTATGGTTTCACAGTACAACCTGGAAACACATACTTCATTATATCATAGGATCATAGATGTCAAACGGCGCGAATTCAAATTATAGTGGGTTGTCGGTTTATAACTGGCCAGGAACTTGGGTTCCAACCGCAGCCACACCAATTATACTCGATACTGAAATTCGAGGAGGCGTTCGTACAATCTCAGGTCAGTCTGGTGACCGTTTAGCTGACGTCGCAGGACAAAGACTTCAAGATGGTATGCTTGTTTGGTTGCAAGCAGGTTATTCAGCTAATGGGTATACATTCACCTCTAATACATTTTATCAATATTTAAGTGGTGGCGCTGCTCGTAATGGAACAACTGGCAATTTACCTAATGGTGAATCTTATTGGACATTGTTTAGTTCTGGTGGTGGAGGCGGTTCCCAAGGCATCCAGGGAACACAGGGTGCGCAAGGTATTCAAGGTATCGCTGGTTCTGGAGGATCTTCTGGCTCTCAAGGCACCCAAGGTTCGCAAGGTGTTCAAGGCACACAGGGCGTTCAAGGATTTTATGGAACACAAGGCACTCAGGGAACTCAGGGAATACAAGGAGTTCAGGGAACGCAGGGCGTCCAAGGTGTACAAGGAGCAGGTGTTCAGGGCGTTCAGGGAACACAGGGCGCAGGATACGCTTTAACTGTACAAGAAGTTTACGATTCAAATAATACAACAGCGAATACTGTAACCAATATTAAAACATTACAGTTTGATTTAGATTCAGCGTTTAATGTTATTGATGAAACAAATGGCATTGCTAGAATCGTAACCAGTTCGACTTTTAAATATTGGGATATTAACGGAACTCGAGTTTTCCAAGCTGAGGGTCTAGATACTCTTAATTTGATTGCAAACAATAATGTCACGATTACTGGCAATGCAAATAGTGACCCAAAAAGCCTAACATTTGACTTAAATCCAACAATAAATGTTTCTAATGTTATAACGCAAAATATTAATGTTTCTAATAATTTAATTACTGGAGTTTCTTTAAGAACTACAAATACGGTAGTTACAACTTCAGATAGCTCAATCGTAATCGATTCTTTCACTTCTTCGAGCTATGCCACAGTTAAATATATAATACAAGCAATGAGCACTGTTGGCGTCCATTCAACAGAATTTTTCGCAATGCAAGACGGTGTGCAAGTCTACACCACAGAATATGCAACTTTGTTTTCGGTAGCCGCTTTAGGCGCATATTCTATGAATATCTCCTCTGGAAATCTAAATTTGACGTTTACGCCATATAACCCCGACAATAATATGATTACAATTAGATTAGTTAGAGATCTTATCATAACATAACAATTTAATAAATAATCGGTAGCGGCGCAAACCCATCCAAGGAATCTCATAATGTCTACAATTAATAAAACATTTAGCGTAAAAACAGGCATTGATATTGCAAATACCATTGTTCTTAGTAATTCTACTGGGAGCTTGACGCTATCTAACATTGTAGTCGCAAACGCAACTACAGTAAACGCCACTCACTATTACACATCTGCAGGTTTGGATGTTGTTGGTCAAGCTAATGCTGCATATAACCAAGCCAATAATGCATATACAACTGCAAATAATAAAGTTGACACTCTAATTGGATTAGGCGCAATTCAACTTGGTTCGGGTTTCACCAACAATGTTTGGACATATTCTATTAATGTAAACACCGCTTCTACAACAGTTGTTGGTGTTACAAAACTTATTGATTCAGTATCTTCTACGGATACCGCTAATGCCGCAACTGCAAATTCAGTAAAATGGGCATATGATAATTCCGCTGCAGCTAATACTATTGCTAAAAATGCATATGACGTAGCTAATACTGCTGACACTGATGCTAAAAATGCATATAATGCTGCAAACAGTGCTTCTGGTTATGCGCTATCAGCATATTCTGCCGCTAACTCAGCTGCCAATACAGTTCGTGTTTCTCAAAACAGTTCATCAACTTTATCAGCAAAACAACTTAATTTCGTAAATAGTTCTGATGTTACTGTTTCTGTAACAGATTCTGGCGACGGAAATGCAAATATTTCCTTTATGACCACAGGCGCTGCAGTATCTGATGTATACGCTGCTGCAAATGCTGCTGCTAATACCGTTGCTGTTTATGCAAATGGTACATTAACATTTGCTGCTGGTAATGTAAACTTTAATAATACTGCAACTGTTAATGTATATACATCAGCAAACAGTTCACAAAAATATACCAATGTAGCATTTACTGTTAACGTATCTTCTACAGACTGGGCAAGTTCAGCAAATGGCGTTGCTCAATCTGCATACTCTCAAGCAAATACTGCCAACACTACAGCAACTAATGCCTACGGTCAAGCGAATACTGCATACACTACAGCAACAAACGCATATGGTGAAGCTAATCTTGCATATAGCACTGCTACAAATGCTTATGATAAAGCAAACTCATCATATACAAACGTTGGTAATGCATATGATAAAGCAAACAGTTCTTATACTGTAGCAACAAACGCTTACACTGAAGCAAATGCTGCTTATGGTCAAGCAAATTCCGCTTACTCCACTGCAAATACCGCTAACACTACAGCTGGCAATGCTTATGGTGTCGCTAACACTGCAGCCACAAATGCATTATCTGCATATAGTCAAGCGAATGCTGCTTACGGTCAGGCTAACGCTGCTTATGGTCAAGCTAACGCAGCATACACAACAGCAAATACTGCAAATACCACTGCTAATAATGCCTTACCAAAAGCTGGTGGTACAATTACTGGAAGCTTGAACGTTAACAGCGATTTGTCTGTTACAGGTAATTTAATTGTTTCTGGTAATACATTAACAGTTAACACAACAACATTAGTTGTTGATTCTAATACTATTGTTCTTGCTGCTAACCAATCTTCACCAGTTGTTAATGCTTATATTACTGTAGATCGCGGAAGCGGTGCTAACGTATCATTAATTTGGGATGAACATAATCAAACTTGGGGTTATACCACATACAACGGTGGTTCGCCAGTTTATATTGCATTTGATAATATTAATTCTAATGCATTAAATGCTTATGCTCAAGCTAATAGTGCAACTACAATTGCTGAAAATGCTTACGCTGCAGCTAACTCTGCAGTTGCAAATAGTGCAACAGGCGCATATAATCAAGCTAATGCTGCTTATGCTCAAGCTAACACTGCTCTATTAACAGCAGAAAATGCGTATAATGCTGCTAACAGCGCACAATCATCTGCTGGTAGTGCTCAAAGTACAGCTAACCAAGCTGAATCTGACGCGCAAAACGCATATGCCCAAGCTAATCTTGCCTATAGCACTGCTGAAAATTCATATGATGCGGCGAATAACGCATACTCACATGCAACTAATGCTTATGATAGAGCAAATACAGCAGTTACAAATGCTGGCAATGCTTATGATGAAGCAAATACTTCTTATACCACTTCTACAAATGCTTATAATCAGGCTAATTCTGCTTACGACAAAGCAAACACTGCATATACTAATGCAGGTAATGCATACGATAAGGCTAACACTTCTCAAACCACAGCACAAAATGCTTATGGTGTAGCTAATACTGCTCAAACCACAGCACAAAATGCTTATGGTGTAGCTAATACAGCAAACGCAACTGCTAACTTTGCATATGCTGCCGCTAACAATAAGGTGTCAAAATCTGGCGACACAATGACTGGAGAGTTGGTAATTACAACTTCTGGTGTTGGCTTGACAGTTGCTAATGTTGACATTACTGGAAACCTTGTTGTTAATAGTTTAAATGTTACAACCAATACTGTAACAACTTCAGCTCTTGGTCAAGTTGTTCTTGACACATGGCCAGTTGGAACAGGCGGTTTAGCGTCTGCTAAATACTTTGTACAAGCGAATGACTCTATTGTATATCATATAACTGAAATCAATTTTGTAACTGATGGGACAAATGCTTATATGACGGAATATGGTACAATTGAAACTGCATATTCTCTTGGATCATTCTCATCGACGATTACTGCTGGACAAGCTCAGTTGCTATTCACACCAGCTTCTGCCAATTCGACACAGGTTCGTATTGTGAGACATGCACTTGCGTATTAATTAATTACCAAATTAAAAATTTGGCTGTTAGAGGGATAGTGAACTCGAATGGCAACTAACAAGACATTTAGTGTCAAGAATGGCATTGATGTTGCTAATACTATTATTGTTAGCAATCAATCAGGAACGTTGAACGTTTCTAATATATCAACGCTAAATACTTCTACTGTAAACGCCGCAAACTATTATACATCAGCAGGTCTAGACGTAACTGGACAGGCTAATGCTGCATATGCTGCAGCCAATGCAGCCGCAAATACTGTTAGAGTTTCACAAAATGGCAACTCTACTATCAATGCCGCTAACGGATTAAATTTCGTAAATACTTCTACTGTTCTAGCAACTGTCTCAGCTGGAATAAATGGTAACGCAAACGTATCTTTTACAATTACTAATGCGGCTCAAGGAACACAGGGCGCTCAAGGTATAACAGGTTCAACAGGATATCAAGGTACAACTGGTTCAACTGGCACGCAAGGTGCTATGGGTTCAGCTGGTTCTCAAGGAACTCAAGGTTCAACTGGTCAAACAGGTTCTACTGGTTCTCAAGGCGTTCAAGGTTACACTGGAACACAGGGAATACAAGGCATTCAGGGCGTTCAAGGTGCACAAGGTTTTGGATTACAAGGTCTACAAGGCGCACAAGGAACGCAAGGTTCTCAAGGAATACAAGGTCCACAAGGAACTCAAGGTGTTCAAGGTTTTCAGGGATTACAAGGTTCTCAAGGCATACAAGGCGCGCAAGGGATCCAAGGTTTCCAAGGCACGCAAGGTCAAACTGGTCCAATTGGTGGATCAAATACCCAAATTGTATATAACAACAACGGAACGGCATCAGGTTCTGCAAATCTAACATTTAATCTTGCAAGCAATACATTGTCAGTTGGAAACGCATTTAGTGTAAATGTAACTTCTAATACTGCAAATGCAAATGTGATCAATGCTGTATCTTATGTAACAAGCGCTGGCGTTGATCTTTATACTTTAGGTAACACTGCTGCAAATATTGCAAACACTAAAGTTTACACATTCGATCAAACAACACCACCGCTAACTGCTAACGCTAATGACCAGTGGGTTAATAGCAACAGCGGAATTATGTATGTTAACGCTAACACCGTAAATCCTCCAGTTTGGGTAGAGTTTGGTCCTGTTGGTGTTCCAGTTACAAATACCTTTACAACGCAATATATAACTGCAACAGCATATGCTGCAAGCAATGCCGATTTCTATATCGGAATGAACTGCACATCTAATTCTATTGTGACGCTCCCTCTTGCAAACAACGGAACAATGATTGTTGTTAAAGACGAAAGTGGTAACGCTGGTGTGAACTGTAATGTTGCAGTTGTACCATCAGATGGCGACTTGATCGATGGACAAAACAAAGTAACAATTAACATAAACTATGGATCACTAACATTCATCTATAGAAACGGTTGGAGAATAATTTAATGTCATTTTTATTTTCAAATACTTCTTCAGTATCTTTCACTGACGATATAAATCCACAAATAGACGTCCAAGAGCGTTTACGTGTTTCTATTCCACAACAACAATGGTGGTATACGCCAGCAATTGATGCTGATAATAATTTTAGATACACCACTGCAAATACAGGAAATAATTCTGGACAATTATTCATTCAAAATTTAGCAGCCACTGAACTTGCTGGTGGAACTGATGCGAACAGTTCTATGATTCGCGTTTCTCGCCGTCACCATAAAGTTCGCCCAGGTATCAGCCATTTATGGCAATCAGAATTAAATTGGGATGGAGCAGATCCAAGCGGTAATGTTACAAAACGTGCTGGAATGTTCACCAACTATAATGGTATTTTCTTCTATGTGACTAATGATTTTGGAGTTGGTATTCGTCGTCGTTTAATCGATGGAACACTTTATGAAATTGACATTCCTCGCACCAGTTTCAATTATGATAAGCTCGATGGAACTGGTCCTACTGGATATAATTTCACAGCAAACACAATTCAAAATTTAAGCACTTATGTTTCCACATCAAATGTTGGGGTTGTTGTTCAAAATGGCGCGCAAGCAAACGTTAATGTTTATAATGTAATTTTTACAGCAGCGAATAATCTTGTTGGCGTATTTAATCCTGGACAAAAAGTATTTGTAAGAGGAATTACACCAAACACATATAATGGCGTTGCAATGGTGTCGAGTGTATATTCTAACGGACAAATTACATTAACATATACAAAAAATCCTGGAGCTTATTCTTCTGGTGTCGCAACTGCGAATTTAATGCATAATCAGTTTATGAATGAACACGACTGGTTCTTTGATTTTAATGGCGGTCGTTCAACAAGAATAAGATTTGGATTAAACACAATAACTGGTCCTACTGTTGTTCACATTCAAGACTTTAGTTCTGCGAATATCGGAAGCCCATATGAAAGCGCACCAGCTTTTAGTGAACGAACAGAAGTCATTAACAGCGGAACAGTAAGCTATAATCCAACAATGACAATCCACGGTGTCACATACAATGTGGAAGGTCCAATTGAAACTAATCCATATTTCGGTGTTGCTAATTCTAACACCACAGTCGGTGCAATATTCACAGCAGTTGGAAATACTCGCCCATTGATTGGTTTATCATTAAGAAATGGTGAGCCATATCAAAGAGCCGATTTACAAATTACAGATGTTTCTATCATAGACGCAAATAATAATTTTACTGCGGGATATGGTGGTGGACCTATGGGCGTAATATACGGTCCAGCAACATACCAATGGCAGTTAGTATTAAATCCAACAATTACAAACGTTCCTGCACCAACAAATATCGGTAAAGCATCACAAGTTTACACATATAATGCGGCATCAGCTTGGACAGCTAATACTGGAATTCCATTAACTGGCGGATTGATGACTTCGGCGACATCGATTAATATTAAAGAAGCGTTAAATTTCATCAATCTTGGAGTTAATGTTAACTATACGACTGCAGACCAAATTGTTCTTATGGTGACAATGCTTGATGCTGGAAATCAAAACGGTAATGTTTATGCGACAATGTCCTTCGTTGAAGACCTCTAATAAATAATAAAATAAACCAAGAAAGAGAACATGGCAAATTCATTTAATTTTCCATCAAGCCCATCGATAAACCAGACTTATACCTTTGGAACAAAGACATGGGTTTGGAATGGGAGTGCATGGCAATTACAACTTGTTCCGATTCCTGCATACACAGTAGCAAACAGTGCTTATGCTGCTGCTAATCTTGCCTACACTCAAGCAAATGCAGTTAATACTTTATTGGCCAATGCTTCTACTGGAACCAACGGTTCTATTCTCTTTTTACAAAACAACACTATCGTCAGCAGTTATGCGAATTTAAACTATACCAGTTCTGGTCTTGGCATTAACACCAATGGACCAGCTTCTGCAGCTCTTGACGTTCATGGTAGTGCATCGTTTACACAAAACGTCACAATTCTTGGAAACTTGACAGTTGTCGGTACAACAACTACAACTAATACTGGTAATCTTTCCGTTTCTAACTCAACAATCGTATTGAATGCAAATCTTAATTCAAATACACCACCATCATTAAACGCTCAAATTGTTGTTGATCGTGGTAACCAACCTAATGCATATTTGAGATGGGATGAGCCTCATGGTCAATGGGTTGCCAATAATGGTATAAGCGAAGGATTCTTATTAGAAGGTCCAATGGTCTACAAGACATTAGCAGCTGCCATTTCTGATTCAGCTGCTAATCAAAACACCATTCCTGTTGCAGCTAATGTTTCTAATCAAATTTACACATTAGCGAATACAGCAAATAATATATCAAATTTTGCATATAATTCTGCTAACAATGCAGCAAATACTGTTATGGTTTCTGCTAACAGTACATCAACACTGAATGCTGTTTCTCTAAATTTTGTAAATTCGGCAGCAATTAATGTAACAGTGTCAGCAGGAACTGCTGGTAATGCGAACATTCAATTCTTCGCAAACACTTCTAGCGGATTTGGTTCTCAAGGTCCACAGGGAACACAAGGAATTCAAGGATATTGGGGCACGCAAGGCGTTCAAGGATTTCAAGGTAATCAAGGTCCACAAGGCGTTCAAGGTGCTCAAGGAACACAGGGAAATCAAGGTCCACAAGGCGTTCAAGGTGCTCAAGGAACACAGGGAAATCAAGGATCTCAAGGCACTCAGGGAACACAAGGATTACAGGGAGCGCAAGGAGTTCAAGGTACTTCTGGTACAAATGGATCACAAGGCGCACAAGGCTCACTTGGATATCAAGGCGTTCAAGGAAATCAAGGCACTACAGGTTCAACAGGTTCTACTGGATCACAAGGCGCTCAAGGTATAACAGGTTCAACAGGATCTCAAGGTACTACTGGTTCAACTGGTATACAAGGTGCTATGGGTTCAGCTGGTTCTCAAGGAACTCAAGGTTCAACAGGTTCTGTTGGGTCTCAAGGTTCTCAAGGCACGCAAGGTATCCAAGGTATTCAGGGATATGATGGTTCTCAGGGTATTCAAGGATTAATTGGATCACAAGGTTTAACAGGAGTTGGTCTTCAAGGTATTCAAGGTCCAGCTGGAAGCGGTGGTGGCGGTGGTGGTTCTGGATATGTTTTTGTTACAGCCAATAATGCTTCTCTTGTAAACACCACAAATTTAAATTTTATAAACACTTCTACTGTTAGTGTTTCTGTAACTACAGGTCCAAATGGCAATGCCAATATTGCATTTAATTCTTCTGGATCTCAAGGTATACAAGGCATTCAAGGTACGCGAGGTACACAAGGTTTAAGTGGTCCAGCAGGGCAACAGAACGCTCACCAATCCGTAGAAGTAATTTCTACAACTGATCTTAACGCAACATATACTCCTGGAACATTAGGAGCAGATGGCGGTTATGGTGTTGGCGCATATCTTACTGCAAATACTAATGGTGCGATTTCAATTGACGGTCGTGGCGGATATTTAAATGTTAACGATCGCGTCGCTGTTAATGGTCAAGCTAATAATGTATTAAATGGTATTTACATAATATCTCAAGTAGGTAATACAACAGCTCCATTTATTCTAACTCGTGCTTCTGATTATGACAACAGTACATTAGGCGAAGTTAATGAGGGTGACTATTTTTTTGTAACTGATGGTACAGTGTATGGTAACACTTCATGGGTTATGTGGAGAAATGGTTCTGGCCCCAATGGCAATACAGTAGTTGGCGTTGATCCAATTAATTTCTCTGTTACTGCTGGTATTGGCGCTCAAGGTGCTACTGGATATCAAGGAACGCAAGGAACTCAAGGTATTTCTGGTGCATTTGCTGGTCAAGGTATTCAAGGTATTCAAGGATTTACTGGAATACAAGGTCCAGCAGGTGTTGCTGCGTATCCTAATTCTATTAGTACAATCGTAACAGCTCAAGGTACTACAAACACCTTTACATTAAACAATTCACCTGCTGACGCAAATAATATTATTGTTTCTATTGACGGCGTCATCTTGATGCCAAACCAAGAATACACTGTTTCTGGTTCAACATTAACAATAAACTTTACTCCTGCTGCAAATTCTGTTATTGAAGCTCGTTTAATTGCTGGTATTCAAGGCACACAAGGTATTCAAGGTGTACAAGGTCCACAAGGTTCACAAGCTTCTCAAGGACCAATAGGAAATCAAGGTACGCAAGGTTTCCCTGGAGTACAAGGCGCTCAAGGTTCATTTGGACCACAAGGAACTCAGGGTCTTTCTGGTGCATTTGCTGGACAAGGTATTCAAGGTATTCAGGGTCCAACTGGTGTATTTTCTATACCATACAGCAGTGTGTTTACATATACAACTGGCGGTTCAACTAATTTTACTCTTGTTTCACCAGTATCAGATGCAAAAAATATTCTTGTATCTGTTGATGGTATTGTAATTATTCCAAATGTGCAGTACACAGTTTCTGGAACAACTTTATCTTTACTATTTACACCTAATAATGGAGCTGTTATTGAAGCTCGTGGTATAAACCAAGGAAGTCAAGGTATTCAAGGTCCGCTTGGTGTTGTTTCAAATTCAGTAAGTACTGTTTACACTGCTTCTGGATTATCAAATACATTTATAATGAGTTCTTCTGTTGTTGATCCAAATAACATCATGGTGTTTATTGATGGTGATGCTCTAGTTCCGACAACAGATTATACCATATCAGGTTCCACATTAACATTAACATTTATGCCTGCAGCTGGTTCAACTATTGAATCTAGAACAATTGGCGGATTTTCAATTCAAGGTTCGCAAGGCGTCCAAGGTGTTCAGGGTATTTCTGGTTCATTTGCTGGTCAAGGTATTCAAGGCGTACAAGGTCCAACAGGATCTCAAGGCGCACAAGGCGCTATTGCCAATTCAATTAGCACATTGTTCTCAGCATCAGGAACAACTTACACGTTAGGATATTTTAATGCTAATGCTAACAGTTTAATTGTTAGCGTTGATGGTGTAATATTAATTCCAACAACAGATTATACAGTTTCTGGTTATATATTATCGTTAAACTTCACACCAGTTACAGGTGCACAAATTGAAGTCCGTACAATTGGCGGTATTGCTGGATTACAGGGTTCTCAAGGGATACAAGGAAGCCAAGGAATACAAGGCTTCCAAGGCACTCAAGGTATTTCTGGTGCATTTGCTGGTCAAGGTATTCAGGGTTCAACTGGATCCCAAGGTAGAACAGGCGCTCAAGGTGTTCAAGGTGCAGCAATTCAAGGTACATCTGGAGCTTTCGTTGCTCAAGGTATTCAGGGCGTTCAAGGTGTACAAGGTGGACAAGGTATTTCTGGTGCTTTTGCTGGACAAGGCATTCAAGGTGTTCAAGGTAGAACAGGATCTCAGGGCGTTCAAGGTTTAACAGGCGCTGGTACGCAAGGTGCACAAGGTCCAATAGGTGTACAAGGATTCTTAGGTGTTACTGGTATACAGGGTCCGCAAGGTACAGCAGGATCAGTAAGCGGCGCAAATACTCAGTTACAGTTTAATAATAGTGGAACATTTGGCGCTACTGCAAACTTAACGTACAACTTAAACCAAAACGTATTTACTATTGGTGCATCAACACTTGTCGCTAACGTTACAGGTAATTTTGTAAATATTGCTTCTGCAAATATAACTTTAGCAAATATTTCTAGTGCTAATATTGTTGGTTTGAATACTTCTGTTGCTAACGTTACAACATTAAACGTATCAGGAACACTTGCCTACAACAACGTAACATATGGCAACTTAGTGACTGCTAACATTAACGTTACAGCTCGCGCTAATGTTGTTAATGCTTATTTTGCTAACGGTACAGCATCACAACCTGCTATGACTTTTGGCGCGCAAACAAATACTGGTATATATCTAGTAACAACAAATGCTCTTGGCTTAACTGCCAATGGTAACTTGACAATTAACGTTTCTCAAACCAGTGTTAATGTATTCTCAACATTAAACGTTACAACAAACATTGCAAACGTTGGTAATCTTTTAGTCACTCAAAACACATACACTGGTAATTTATCAATAACAACATTAGCGAACGTAGCGACTTTAAACGTATCTGCTAATATCGCTAACGTTGGTAACTTGTTAATTACTCAGAATACATTTACTGGAAACTTGTCAGTGACTACTCTTGCAAATGTAACAACATTAAACGTATCTGCTAATATTGCTAATGTTGGTAACTTGTTAATTACTCAGAACACATTTACTGGAAACTTGTCGGTAACACAAAATGCCTTTTTTGCGAATATTAATACAGCAAATTTAAACGTTTCTTCTAATATCTATACTGCTAACGGCACAGTAACATCACCAGCCCTCACATTTGGCGCTCAAACAAACACTGGTATGTACTTGGTAACGACTAACACATTAGGTCTTACAACCAATGGTAACTTGACTATTAGCGCATCACAAACCAGTGTTAATATTTTGACGACTACGGTCAACGTTTCATCTAACACAGTCAACGTAGGAACAACAGCTGCGATTACTGCTAACGGATATAGTCGTTTAACTAATGGATTATTATTCCAATGGGGTAACGTATCAGTAACAAACGCTAATACTGTCGTTGCATTCCCTGCAGCGTTTACGCAATTGTTCCAAGTTACAGTCTCAACAGTTTATGGTGGCACTGCAGGCACAACTGCAAACGTTAATGCTGCGGCATTTATAACTACAAGTAATAACACTAACTTTAACGTTGTAACGAATAGCGCCACAGCAAACACTGTAAACTGGATGGCAATAGGAAGATAAAATGGCATTTAAATTAAACAATCCATATTCTCTTGAATCGCCAACATATATGATTGCGAATACACTTGCATCAACAGCTGTTGCTGGATCAAGTGAGTATAATGGCATAGCTTTATATTTTACACCATTAGGAACTCAGCGCGGATTACTTCCAGCTATGCAATATTATAAATTAGAAACTGGCGGTTGGGTGGGTCAAAACTCGACAGCAGCGCAAGGGTTTTTTGGTGGTTCAAATCCTGCTGGTTTAGGCGTATCTTTAAATGGTAATACCATATATGAGTTTGAATCATTATATTATTTGGTAAAAACAGTTGGGGCCACATCACATACAGTTGCTCTTGCTTATGGCGGAACAGCCATACTCAATAATATAAATTATATGCCAACATATGCGTATAGTGGATCTAGCTCTGTAACGCCAGCTAATGGTGCAGCGGCAAACTGGATAACTACAGCATCAAGCACAGTATTTACGGCAGCTATCGCTTCAGCTACGCAATATATTTGGGTAGTTGTAAAAGGCACAGTTTCAACTTCTGTTGGTGGAACATTTATTCCACAATATCAATTATCTGCGGCTCCAGGTGGCGCATACACCACTCAGGTTGGAAGTTACTTTAAAATTTGGCCAGTTAATTTCGCAGGATCTAACACTAGCATAGGTACGTGGGCATAATGACAATTTTATACACTACACCATATACATTTGCCAATACAGTTGTTGCTAATGCTTTTATTACTACAGCTGGACTTGATGTCACAGGGCAAGCTAATAACGCATATGGTCAAGCCAACGCTGCATATAACCAAGCAAATCTTGCATATGCTGTAGCTAATGCTGTTGTTTCTCAAGGTACTGGTAACGCAAATGTAACTATTTCTGATACAGTACCAACATCACCATATCCAAGCGATTTCTGGTGGCAAAGCAGCACAGGCGCATTAAAAATATATTACAACGATGGAATTTCAAGTCAATGGATTGATGTTCTTCCATATTATTCAGGATATATTGTTACAAATACTGTAAATGCCACAATAGTAAATTCATCATCATATGTCTATCCAACTGGCGAATCAGTTGGTTATCGTTACACATTAGACGATATTAGCAGTCAATTTGGTGGTATAGCCAACTCATTTATGTTGACTGTAAATGGGGTTTATTTTAATGTAAATAACCCAAATCAGCTTGATATTACAATAGGTGGAGTAAAAATCTATCCTACTAAATATATACAAGATTATGTAAATCAGACAGAGATTAATACATTTAACAAAGGTTTTTTCATTGACAGCTCAGGTAATGTTAATTTTGCAACAGCTCCAGCTCAACCAATGACATTTTACGGAACGGTCGAAACTAATAGCGATGCACAGCCTCCTTATACTTTCGCCAACACACCATTTTCAGCAATAAATATTATGCTTTCTTATTAAAGGGAAATTACAATGGCAAGAAGAGTCCTACTAGAAACTAACTATACATTTTCACCTTCTACAAGAACGGTGACTATTCCTCGTGCATTGCCTCAAGGACGTCTACTTTTAATTACTGATGTTTCACAAAACAAAGTAATCTATAACTTTAGTGATCCTACATTGACAGCCACATCTTGGACAATCACTCAAGGTACAAATACTCTTCCTGCTCAAACTGCCATTACTTTAGCATACAACACAACTTCCCTTCCATCAACTGATGCTTTACAATTTGTAATTGATGAACCAGCAGAATATATTACACCTGCTGAAGATATGCAAGATGCTGTTGGTAAATTCCGCGTTTCAACACCAACTGCTCTTGTTGATACTGACTTTGAATATGGTTTACAGCCAACCAAGTGGGAAACACTATCAATGGTTGGTAATCGTCCAAGTTTCTTTATTAACACTCAACAATCAAATACCATTTATGACATTCAAGCTGTTAACGGAAGTGCTAACGTTACTGTAAACGTATTCGGTGCTCTTGCTGGTGCAAACGTTCCACCACCAGTTGGCACACCAATACAAATGCAAGATACCTTGTTCTATGGCGGTAACGGTCCATTCCTTGTTATTGCAAACAATGTTACAGCAAATACATTTACATACAACGCTCGTTTCCCATATAATGGTACAACAGGTTCAGTTTTCAATTCAACATTAAGTAAATTCTTTATTGGTTCATTTTATTCTAACGCTGCTTATCAGTTAGCAAATAGCAACAATGCTATTTCTTTCTCAGGCAACAACATAACTTTCCAAACAATTGAGCCGCATGCATTATCAATTGGTGATGGTATTTACTTGGTAAACTCATCATCAACATCTAACGCTGCAAACGGTTCATGGACAGTTGTGTCAACACCAAATGCAAACGTATTTACAATTACTGTAAACGCTAACCCAACAGGTAACGTTAACAACGCGATTATATATCCTCGTCCAGACGGTGTATATTTACATCGTGCATTTGACGGCGGTGTTTTCTTTACAGCTGGAAACCAAGCTCACGGTCTACAAACAATTCGTCAAACTCGCCGTAATTTCCGTTACCAAGCTGGTAAAGGTATTCAAATGTCAACTGGTACAATGTTAAAGCCAGGTGTGTTTGTTGACGACTTAAGCTCATCAGGAACTCTTGTTACAGTTACTACAAAGTTCCCACATTATTTCGCTCCAGGCGTTTCAGTTACTATTTCTGGAGCGAATGAAAGTGCGTATAACGGTACATTTACAATTGCTTCTGTTGTAAACCCTTATCAGTTTACATATCAGGCTTTATCAGCTCCAACAAACTCACCAGCTTCTGGTTTCCCGATTTATGTTGTAGCAAACAGCTGGTACGGTTCGCAAAACCGTGTTGGTCTATTTAATGATCAAAATGGTATTTACTTTGAATTTAATGGTCAAACACTCAGCGTTGTTCGTAGAAGAGCGACTGATCAAATTGGCGGATTTGTTAACGTCACACAAGGTTCTTCAGTTATAACTGGAGCAACTGTTAACGGCGTATCAACTAAATTCTCAAGACAATTAACACCAGGTGATTATGTTGTTATTCGCGGTATGACATACAAAGTAATTGATATTTCTTCAGATACTTCTATGCGCGTATCTCCTCCATACAGAGGCGCAACTCTATCTGGACAAAACGTTGCTGTTGTATCTAAAGTTATAGAAGTTCGTGTACCGCAAAGCCAATTTAATATGGATCGTGTTGATGGTACAGGTCCAAGCGGATTAATTGTTGACTTAACTAAGATGCAAATGTTCTACATTGATTACTCATGGTATGGTGCTGGTACTATTCGCGTAGGATTCCGCGACAACAATGGTAAGATTTTCTATTGCCATCGTTTTGTCAACACTAACCAAAACTATGCAGCATATATGCGTGTAGGTAACTTGCCTGGACGTTATGAGACTTCTACTCTCCCACCAACTACAAACTTAGCTTCTTCAATGTTAAATACTGATACAACATTAACAGTTGCTAATGCTGCAGGTTTCCCAACATTCGGAACTTTAAAAATTGAAGATCCATCAGTAAACGGATATGAGTATGTCTACTACACAGGTCTATCTGGAAATACATTTACAGGATTAACAAGAGCACAGGCAACTGCGCAAACTAACTTCTGTAATACCATTTCTGGTAACTGTACTGTAAACACAAACACCTCTGTTTCTAACTTACAAGCAGGTATGGCAATCTCAGGAAATACAATTCCTGCTGGTACATTTATTTACTCTGTAAACTACTCAACTGTTAACGGTAATAATCAATTTGTATTGTCACAAGCTCCAACAGCATCAAATACTCAGGCTGCTAACCTTGTATCTTTAGCAATGGGTTCTTCTACTGCTAATGCTCATACTATTACTGCAACTGCTCCAATAGCAGTGTCACTACACGCACCTTCATTTGCTCCAACAATCAGCCACTGGGGCACATCGGTGATTATGGATGGTGGCTTTGATAACGATAAAGCATACATCTTTACATCAGGCGAACCATCAAATACTGCTATTGCTGCTGGCGCAACTTCTGCACTTGTAACACTTCGTGTTGCTCCTTCTGTTGATTCTGGTGTTACTGGTGTGTTAGGATCCAAAGAAATTGTTAATCGTATGCAATTACAATTAAGAAACATGGACGTTCTGACAACAGGTAGTTTCTTTATTCAGTTAATTCTTAATAATTCACTATCTGCAGGTACTGGTACAATTGGTTCATTCGGATCAATTGCCAACAACACATCAAGCCTTGCTCAAATTGCTGATCATAGTGGTAACGTTCAAATTGTAGGTGGTGAAACCATTTATGGTTTCTATGTTGCTGGCGGTCAAACATCTACAGCAGGTAACAATGCTGTTGTGTTCCAAGATTTATCATTTATGCGTGATCTTGGTAACTCAATTTTAGGTGGCGGTTTGACAAACGTTGCTGGCGCTAACACTTATCCTGACGGTCCAGATCAATTGACTATTGCTGCAACAAATATTGGACCTACAGCTGCAAACGTTCAAGTTCGTCTATCTTGGCAAGAAGCTCAATCCTAATAGGAAAATGATATGGCGCTTAATAAACTTGTCCTTGAAACAGATGGGTTGGTAGTAGGTAACGGACAATTAATCGCTCAAGGCGGCGGTATTGGTATTTCTAACAATTTAGTTGTTAGTGGTAATCTGTATGCTAACAGTTTTAATAACTTTAAATTACCAAGTACCACACTATCCAATACCGCTATTCCTGGAACTTTTGAATATGATGGAACTGCGCTATATGGAACTTCTCTATTAGGGCAACGTGGTGTTATTCCTGGATATCAGTACATAAGATTAGAAAACGGCTGGGTCGGATCTCAAATTACAACTGCTCAAGGCGTGTTTGGTCAAGGTCTTTCAGGAGTTGGTGTGGGTGTTAACTTAAGCAGCAACACAATTTATCAATTTGAAGCCTTGTATAGTTTTTACAAACCAGTAGGCACAAACAGCCACACATTCAGCCTCGCTTTTGGTGGATCTGCAATATTAAATAATATATCATATTTGGATATAGAAGGTGATGCGGGCGCAACTATACCATACACATTAACTGGTGCTCCTAGAACAAGTTTTATAGCTTCTGCTGCAGCTTCTGCTGCAACTGGTGGATTAACATCAGCAACTCAAGTTGTTTATCGTTTATTAAGAGGATCAGTTTCAGTTAAAGCTGGTGGGTCATTTATTCCTCAGTACGTTTTAAGTGCAGCTCCAGGCGGCGTATATACAACACAGCCTGGAAGTTATTTTGCAATTTATCCAGTTGGCGTTTCAGGAAACAACACAACCATAGGATCATGGTCATAAAATGCCATTTATAAAACATAATAATATAACTTTTTCTAATAATATTTCAGCACTAAATCTTTTAAAGTGGCAAGCGGCGCAAACATCTAATTTTACTGCTTCATCTGGGAGCGCATATCCAGTCAATACAACTTCTGCTCCAATAACTGTAACTTTACCTGCTTCACCAAACGTCTCAGATCAAATAACTATTGTTGATTATGCTGGAACTGCAGCAACAAATAATATTTTTATTTACGGAAATGGAAATAAGATTCAAGGTGCAACAAATAATGTAAATATAACAATTGCGCGTCAAGCTTATAGTTTAATTTATATTGACAGTACGCAGGGTTGGATTCCTTATTCGCAAGAATATACTCCTCTTA
>Ga0157562_1155743_pt1 | contig 17879 bp, 25 predicted proteins | sample GEODES061metaT_FD_106797 | JGI IMG/M metagenome (GOLD analysis project Ga0157562, IMG submission 106797) | Dystrophic lake water microbial communities from Trout Bog Lake, Wisconsin, USA - GEODES061 metaT (Metagenome Metatranscriptome) | ecosystem: Environmental > Aquatic > Freshwater > Lake ...
GGCGCACCAGGCCGTGGCAAAGACGATAGAGTGATTGCATCCGCCCTAGCAACCATTGCATGGGCCGAGCAAGTTCAGCCTAGACTCATTGCACAACGCCTGACAAAGGCCATGTCCACCAAACAAGATGAGTACACCCCCGAGCAGATTGCTGTGGGTAAAAATGTGAGTAACTATCTCAAGATGATTGGGGTATACGGAGGCAAGAATGCAACCACTCAGTAAAGAACAGCTCAAGATTGAGATGAAACGGTTCTACCTAGACAAGGATCGGGGCATTTCTATCAAGTTGTTTGCCGAATTAGCGGGGGTGAACATGGAACATTTCTACGATGTGTTCATCTATGACAAACAACCACTCACTGAATACATCCAAAAGCGGGTTAACAAGGCCTACAAGGTTTGGAAAGAGGGCGGTGTGAGGGTCATGCAACGCAGAGATCAAACCCGATTTGTAGAATTCAAGAAAGACCCAAAGGTCCCATTCTTTCCACACATGAAGATTGATATGTCCAGCGGGCAACCCAAAGTAGTATTGGGGCCTAGAAATAGGCATGACTACAGTCAAATGAACAATATTTTGTCTAAAACTTAACATAAGAGGGTAATATGGCAGTGTTAAAAGACTATTTTTGTCAATCTCACGGTATTTTTGAGGCTTGGGAGCCAAAATGCCCGATGAAAGGCTGTAATGCCGAGTTATCGGTCGTTTTTCTCCAACCAGTGGGTCTTGTGTCCGCAAATACCAAAAAAACAGACAAAAACGTCAAACAATTGGCTTTAGAGTTCGATATGACGGACATCAAGTCCACAAAAGAGGGTGAACACCAAACTGGTTACCTAAAACGCAAAAATAAGCTCTCTGACAAACAATTTGCAGAGGCTACAGAGGCAATCAAGACCACCAACGAGAAAATTGCGGGTATGCAACCTAAAGAGGCACGTCCAGGGGATAGCGTTCTATGGGGGAATGGTGGTAATATCAACCTCAAGTCCGTAATGGGTGGGCAATTTAAGTCCGTAAAAGATGAGTCTGTGAGCATCATGCCCAAAGACATGGGTACATTTACGCCCCCCAAAGCTGGTCCAGGCACAATGGTAGACCATGAGGGTTTGAAAGTTAAAACATGAAGATACCCAAGAATGCGCTAGAGAGAGAAATCTTTTTTCGTGAAATCATCTACAAGTGTGAGGTGTCTTTAAACGCCCGCAAGGTTGACTATGCGGGTTTGCGCAATTGGTATCTTTTTGGTAACGGGCCTGATGAGGCCCCAGCTCTGTACAATAAGATTTTCCCCCACATTGATCAACTAACCTCGTTTTTATATTCAGCCGAGACTACGAGGTTCAGCATCAATCTGGGGGCATCTGTCCCCCCAGGCGAACATCACAAAGTTCCTGTCCTGACAAAAGCACTCAACGATGAATGGCTAAATACCAACGCTGACCAAGTATTTTCTTCTGCGGTCACTTGGTCACTCGCCTACGGAACAACCTTTGTCAAACTGGTGATGATGAACGGCACTGTTCAGCCTTACATGGTTGAACCGTCCACGATGGGAGTCTTGCGTGAAGACTTGACTTACGCAGACAGGCAAGAGGCCATCATTCAAAAATACTACATCACCAAGAGTGACTTGTATGCCCGCCTCTACTCGCATCCCAAAAGGGAGGCCATCGTTGCTCGTGTCGGTTCTATGCCACACGAAAGAACAGAGATTGCCAACGGCCTAGAACGCATCATCATTTCCCAATCCAACCCAACCATTTACGGTAACGTCAACCTAGACTTGTCAGGTGGTAATCGCTACAAAGCGGAAGTGGCAGAAGAGACAGTCGAGATGACTGAGCTTTACGTCTGGGACGATGACGAGAGAGATTACAGAGTTGTAACCAAAGCTGATCCTGACGTGATCATCTATGACCGCCCAGGTGAAGAGTTGTTCATGAAGGGTGAGTTGCCTTTCATTCAAGTTTGTCCCAACCCACTCTACGATTATTTCTGGGGTGGTTCTGAAGTTCAGCGTCTAATTTACTTGCAGCAGCTGCGCAACAGACGCATGACTGAAATCTTAGACATTTTGTCCAAGCAAGTGTCTCCTCCCACGGCCCTGATTGGATTTACGGGCATTCTGGACGAAAAGAATTTTGCGCTTAATCGTGCGGGCGGTTTGTTATCCACAGATATGCCCAACGCAAAAGTAGAAAAGATGGCTCCCAATATGCCACCTGATCTATTCACAGAAATTCGTGAAGTCGATGCCATGTTTGAAGAGGCATCAGGCATCGGTAATGTTTTGTCGGGTAAGGGCGAAGCTGGGGTACGGTCGGCTGGTCATGCAAGCCAGTTGGCCCGACTTGGCTCTAGTCGTACCAAAAAACGTGCTCTCATCATTGAGGACTCGTTAGAAAAAATGGCCACCCTGTATCTCAAAGCCATGCAAATGTATGACGATACACGGTTCAAAGACACAGACGGCAACACATTCATAGCCGAGCAGTTCACCAAGAATTTCACAGTGAAAGTGGACGCTCACTCCAACTCTCCCATTTTCATGGAAGACAACCGCCAAATGGCTTTTAACTTGTTCAAGGCTGGTGCTATTGACAAGAAGTCTTTGATTGAGTTAATTGAACCCCCCATGAAAGAAGAGTTGTTGGATAGGCTCAAGAAATTGGAGGCACAGCAAGGTGGGAAACCCCCATCTCCTCCACCCTCAAAAGGTAAACCAGAACACAAAGGTCCCAAGAAAGAAGGTGAATGATGGCTACTAAAAATATTGGCGGTCCACAAGTTCAATCTAAAGCAGACCAGCCCAGAGTCAGTTCAGAAACCCTGAAAAAACAAACTTCAGGTCCAGGTTTGACATACCGTCAAACTGGTGTTAAAAACTCGTCTGGGGGAAGAACCCAGCGTAGTTATGCAAGAACTTAAACAGGAGTGAATCATGAAATACGGCAGAAAACACCGCAAAACAAGACGTTAAGACTTCTTTGCAAAGGAAGAAGGGTATGGTTTCTCCCCTTGATGAGAAACCGCTTATCAGGAGGCTCACCATGAAACGTGGACGTAAACATAAGCGTAAGTAATCCGCAAGGATGAACCGACATTGGGGGGTATGTCGCTAAATACCCTCCACCTTCACTTGACAACAAGTAAGTAAATGGTTACAAACACGGGTAAGGAGATTTAAATGAGTGTACCTCAAGACAAACTGATGGAATTGATGGGTGGGCCACGGTCCGCTGGGACTTCTATTCCCGCAACATCTGGTTTGCCCCAACCTACACCCGATGCTGAAACTCCCCCCATGGGCGCACCGATGTCAACGCCAGAACCTAAGATGGGTTCTAAAGAAGCATCAATGATCAATCTCGGGATGGCTCAAGACTTGCTTGAGCAGTCTCTCGCAAACATTGGGTCCAACACAGAAGAAGGCAAGTCAATCCTGTCTGCTATTTCTACTCTGAACAAGATTCTTGGCCCACGAAAAAACAAAACTAACGAACTTCAACAGTCTGAAATCATTCAGATGTTGCAATCTCTCCCTCAAGCTGGTGGTGCTACCCCTGAAGGTAAAGCCATGGCTGCTGGACCACTTCCTGGTATGACACCACCTGGTGGTGGAATGCCTCCACCCCCACCTCCACCTCCTGGTGGCGGTATGCCCCCCCCAATGTAAGGAGTTATCATGGACTTATTCAAACCCAGAGGTGCTTCACAACCTCGTAGACCTACTGACAACAACCAGAAAAATGGCGTTGTCATTAACACACCTCGCTATTCACAATTTGGTGGCTTGTCTGGCGCAACTAAAGCAGCTACACAAGGCATGAGAGTTGAAAAGCCAGCTGACGGTAAAAAAGTTATTTAACAACGGTAAGAGGGTAACACAATGGCTTCATTAGAAAATATGTCCCCAGAGCAACGAGATGAACTCGCTGCTTTGATGTCTCAGTTAGCAGAAACGCCTGAGACTCGCAAAGACATTTTGCGTTTGACCAAAAAGATTCGTCCTGGACTCACTGTTCCTGAATTGGAAATTGAGGACAACACCAACAATGCTCTTAGCCAAATGAGAGCTGAGAACGAAGCCCTCAAAGCCAAGTTCCAGCAAAGAGAGGCTGTTGAGAATTTGGAAAAACGCAGACATGATCTTGTTAAAAAAGGTCTTGCTAGTGAGGCAGATGTGCCTGAGATTGAAAAACTCATGTTGGAGAAAAAGATTGCTGATCACGAGACAGCAGCCGAGTATCACAACTGGATGAAACAAGCTGCTAAACCTACACCTTCTGGATACAATCCTTCCGCTATTCGCCAGTTTGATCTTGGCAAATATTGGAAAGACCCAAAAGGTGCAGCGCAGCAAGAGGCTGTTAGGGCTTTCGCAGATTTGCGTAAACCTCAACGACCTATTGGTTTGTAAAAGAGGGTAATCATTTGTTTGGGCAGAAATGCCCGTCTTTAAGGAGCTAACTATGGCTATTGGTGGCGGTATTCTGCCTCAAACAGGGTCAAGTCAGTTTACGGAATTAACTTACGTTACAAGACGTGCGTTCATCCCCAAACTGGTTGTACAACTGTATAACTCTACGCCTCTCATGGCAGCGTTGATTGCTAACAGTCAACAAGCCAGCGGTGGTGTATCTTCTGTAACCGTTCCCGTCCAAGGCGCACAATTTGTGAACGCTCAATGGTCTGACTACTCTGGCTCTTTTGCCCAGCCGTCAGTCCAACAAGGTGCTTACAATGCCGAGTACGATCTCAAGTTGATGATCTCTCCCGTACCGTTCCTCGGTATGGAAGGTGTGGCTCAACAAGATGCAGCTATCATTCCTTTGATCGAAGCTCGTATGAACGATGCGACCAACGTGATGATGGATGCAATGGCAACAGCTTTGTACAACAACACAACCAACAACCAACAGTTCATCGGCTTGCCCGCTGCTGTGGATGATGGTACTGGTGGTGCTGCTTACCAAACGACTTACGGTAACATCAACCGTTCCACTTACACTTGGTGGCAGTCAAAGGTTTACAACGCTGGTAATGTAAACCCCACAAGACAAAACATTCTCCAATACATCTCTGGAACAGTAAAAAGAGGCGCAGAAATGCCTTCATTCGGTGTTTGCGGATTTGGTACTTGGACTTTGTTGGCTCAAGACTTTGTTGGTCAAGAGCAATACGTCATCACACCTGGATCAGGATTTGACGGTGACAACAATGGCCCTCAAGCTGCATTCAGAGCTTTGATGGTTGCTGGTGTGCCAATCTATCCCGATCCATATTGCCCAGAAGGTACAGTGTACTTCCTGAACACTAACTACTTGAGCTTGTACATCCACGAGCAAGGTTCATTTGTGTTTACAGGGTTTGAGTCCACTCTTCCCAACTGGCAAATCGGTTATGTCGGTGCTGTTCTTATGATTGCTGAATTGGTGTCTGTCAAGCCCAAGTCAATGTCTAAGATCACTGGCTACAACTACTTGTCACTATAAGGAGAATTTGAAATGGCATTAGCTCTTAATAAAATTATCCTTGCCAGTGCAGTTGCCAATACGCCAGGTGCGTATTTCCAGCTCACTACGACACCCGCAACAACAGTTGGTAACGTCATTCCCGCTGGTGTTTACATTGTGTTCCCCACTGCCAACGTGACCATTCAAGCCACATCAGCAGTTAACACAAACGGTAACATCACTGCGGTATCTACCGTGTTGGCTAACAACACTGGTGGCATGATTTTCTCTGACGGTGTTAACGTGTTTGCTAACTCTTCTGTTACCAACGCTACAGTTACTTTGTTGACTGTTGACGGTGGACAGAACGTGTCTGGCACATACAACGCATCATAAGGAATGAACCATGTCTAATCCAGATTCAGTCAGTCAGTATTATTTAGACTCATTTGGATATGGTCGCATTGGTTCAGCTCAAGTTGTATCCATGGCAACCTTGGGTAATGCTGTTGCTACCATTCCCTTGTTGAATGGTGGCCTCACAAACTCAGGTTCTGCTGTGGGTTCAGGTGGAGTCATTCCTAGAAGAATCACGGTAAACAACCCTTCTGGTTCTGTTTCCTCGGCCTACGTTACCATTACAACCAGCAATGATGGCAATGCCAGCAATGCGGTAGTGGCTAACGTGGCTTTAAGTAACATCACTGCTGCTGGTAGATACCAAGATTTGACCATTGCAACGCCTTATTCAACAACAACAGCAATTACTGGTAACTTGACACAAGCACTTTATGTGAATGTGACTACAGTTTCTGGCAATGCAAATACCGTATCCTTCCAGGTATACGGTGACGTTGTGACGTTCTAAATGAATGTATTTGTAACCAATTATGGAGACACCCCCCTGACCATTGGTTGGGATGGTGTTCTCTATAACTTTGAAAAAAACCTCACAGTAGAAATTCCAGAAGGTGCTGCTCGTCAGTTTTTTGGATATGGATGTGAAGACAAAGAATTTGTGCTGGTTCGCCACGGGTGGATAAAACTACACAGCGAACTGGAAGAAGGACTTAAAATATTAGAGCAGTTTGTCATAACAAACGAACCGCCAGTACAAAACAGCTCGTTACCCTCGGCTGTAGGAGCAATACCCTTGCGGATCAACAAGTCCGCTGGGGGAAAGTCCTCTATTAAGCGGGTAGCTTAACCATGGACCTCAAATGGCAACCCTCAATGATTACCTGTCTCAAGTTGAGAACCTGTTGCATGATGTTAACAATGTTTTCTGGACGCAAAACCAGTTAACAACATACATCAATGAGGCCAGAAAAAGAACTGTCCGAGACACTGGTTGCCTAAGAAACCTTCAAACTACAACTGCCCCTCTAGCGTACAACACCAGCACTAGCACTGGTGTTTCTCCCACGTTATGGCAAGGCAACACAGATGTTACCGCTGGTCAGTATGTGTTTTCAAACATTTATACCTATGTGTACACCAAAAGTGGCACATCTGGCAGTTCAGCACCCGCATATCCCACGGGAACCAATCCTTTTCCCCCTACTACGGCTTTTGCAGATGGAACAGCCATGTTGCAGTATATAGGACCCGCTGAAATCATCAACTTTAACTCATTACCTCAACAGTTAAATGTATACGATATTGTCAACATTAACCTTTACTGGGGCAATTCTCGGATACCTCTTCGCTATTTGCCCTGGTCTAATTTCACAGCGCAGTTGCGGTACTGGCAAAACTATGTGGGTAGACCCGTTTGCTTTTCAGTGTACGGACAACAACAAATCTACATTGCACCCATCCCAGATCAGCAATACTACATTGAAGTAGATACCAACATATTACCGAATCCTTTGTCATTGAATAGTCCAAATGACGTTGACACCATCATTGATCCGTATTCAACGGCTGTGCAATACTACGCAGCTTATAAAGCCAAATTTTACGAACAATCTTACGGTGAGTCTGAAATCTTCAAGCAACAATACGATAAACACATTTTGAACGTGCTCAACAGCGTGTTCACGAGAAGAATTCCTGATCTTTATAGTTCTGGAGGTTAAACATGGCCTCCGCAGAACAAAAGAAATCTTATGAGGTTATTAAGCAGTTTAAAGGGCTTAACACAAAAGCCAACAGGACTGCTATTGATAAAAACGAGTTTTCTTGGTTAGAAAATGCCATGCCTGTTGGGTTTGGCAACATGAGAATTATTCCTACAAGTTCTAATGTCAACAATGGTGGAAATAGCGTTGTTTTTACCAGCAATGTAACCACATTGTTTTCTGCCAATATCAATGATGATTATATTGTTGCTGCTGAATCTGACGGTAGTATGCAAGCCTATGATTTGCAAGCAAGTGGAATGGTCACTATTGGAAATTCTGGAACTTTTTCCAATACAAGTGTTTCATTTGCTCAATATCAAAATACAGATTTTTTTATTGGAGATCCCAATAATGGTTTGTTTGATTGGAATGGTACAAGTTTGATCCCCGTTGGGTCTGTTGGTTTAATTGCGATTACAAATCCTGGTATCAATTACACATCTGCTCCCAATGTCACCATTTCTGCACCCAATAACGCTAATGGTGTACAAGCAACAGCTGTAGCCACAATTACTACTGGTTCTGGCGGTGTACAAAGCATTCAAGTCATTTCTGGTGGTTCTAATTACACATCTGTTCCTACGGTAACCATCAGCACGCCCGATGTGCAAGGTGGAAACACCGCTGTAGGTGCAGCCACCATTTCTGGTGGAAACGTGGTTGCCATTTCTGTCGTTTCACCAGGATCAGGTTATCTCAACCCCCCGTCTGTAACCATTACGGGCGGTGGTGGATCAGGCACAAGTGCAAATGCAGCTTTGTCTAGTGGCATTGTTAATTCAATTACCCTCACAAATGCTGGTTCTGGATACACAAGCCAACCTACAGTCACATTATCAGGCGGTGGTGGTTCTAATGCTGCTGCAATTGCCGAATTGGTGACTTTTGCCACGGGTACGGTGTCTGTTCATGTGATCAACGGAGGCACAGGATATGGTGCTTATGGCAATCTAGCCGTCACCATTACTGGTGGAGGTGGTGCAAATGCAAATGGAACCGCCATCATTAGCGGTAACGTGATCACAGAAGTGGTGATGAACAATCCAGGCTCTGGATACACTTCTACGCCTTCTGTGACTTTGGCGAGCAGTAATCAAACGGCTAATCTGACTGCATCTGTCAATTTAAATCAAATTGTGGATGTTGCGACTTTTAGTAATCGTGTTTGGGTGGCTGCTGGTCGTACTGTTTATGCTTCTGCGTCTACATCTCCCACGGATTTCACGTCTGTATCTGCTGTTGCATTTAATATTCAGGACAGTACGTTACACGGCAACATTCAAGGCTTGTTGTCAGCCAATAACTTCTTGTATGTGTTTGGCGATGACAGTATCAACGTGTTTTCTGACCTTCAGGTGACTTCTACAGGGGCCACGGTGTTTACCAACACCAACGTGTCAGCGTCTATTGGTACTAAGTGGATTTACGCCATATTCCCGTATTTTAGGTCTGTTTTGTTCATGAACGACTACGGTATTTATGCCTTGGTTGGTTCTACAACAACCAAGATTTCAGACCCTCTTGATGGAATTTTCCCTTACATAGACTTCACCAAGCCTGTGACGGCTGGTCAGGCATTGCTCAACAACATCTTGTGTGCGGTGTTTAACTTTTATGTAAACAGTTCTTTTCCGTTAGGTCCAAGTGGATCTAGGTACATTCAAGCTATTTTCTTTGAGAAAAAATGGTTTATTTCTAGCCAAGGAAGTATAGATTATGTAACTTCTGTTCCTTTTGGTGGAAAAGTCAATTTATATGGCGTAGATAATAATAATGTATTAAAACAGCTTTATAGTGATTCTTATTCCCCAATTAGCAGTTATATTCAAACTGCTTTGCAAGACATGGGTGATCCAATTCGTACAAAGCAAGCCTTAAAATTTGCGGTTGAAGCAACAGGCGCAACAGGTGCTCCTTTGAATGTAACGGTTGATTCTGAATATGGTTCAAGCCCCGTTGTAACTTTATTAGACCAAGCAACATGGGCAAATAATTATGGAGCTATTATTCCTTGGACTAATAACTCTGGCAATCAAATTGTTTGGGTAGAGACGCTTGGATATTTTTTATATGAAAATGATGCAAGACAATATGGAAAATATTTAGGGTTAACACTAACATCAAACACTGCTGGATTTATTGTTAACACATTTGAATTTGAACATGAATTAAGAGTAAGGTTTTAAAATGAGCACAGTTCCATTTACTTTTGCAACGGCAACCAGTCCAATTCCTCTGTCTGAACTAGACGCAAATTTTGCAACTATTTATGCTTCATCTAGCAATTTAACAGTGTCATCTACTGTAACAACCACATATACCGTTACTCCTAATTTTACTGCCGGCAATAATAGTTTAAAAGTTTACGTTAATGGAAGCAAACAAATTATTGGATTAAATTACACAGAAGCATCTGATGGAACTTCTGTAACTTTTACAAGTTCTTTAAATGTTGGCGACATTATTGAATTTACAGGATAAATTATGTTAAAAACAGTTCAACTTATCAATACAAGTTCTTTTGGAAATGGTACTGTTATACAGGTTGAGGGTAACGGTACTGTCAATGGTATTACTTTAACGGGTAATGTAACTACCTCTGGCAACTTAACTTTAGGCGGTACGTTAAGTAATATTGCCAACAGTCAGTTATCCAATAGCTCAGTAACTATTGGAAATACTTCTGTTTCTTTAGGAGGCACAGTTACTTCTTTTGGAAATGTTACATTAACTAATGCAACAATTTCTTCTTTATCTACGGCAATTACAACAGCAGAAGGTGGAACAGGACTTAGTGGTTCAACTCCATTTACAGCAAATGGAATTTTGTATGCTAGTAGTACAAGTGCTCTTGCTACATCATCAAATTTAACTTTTGATGGCAATAGTGTTGTTAATAGTTCTTCTGGAACAGGCACAAACGCATACGGATTTCAAGTATCTTCAAGTTTGACTGGAGCAACCAATAACTATGGTTTTTATGGAAACATAGCATCAGGCACAGGTCGTTACAATTTATATATGGGTGGTACAGCTAATAACTATATGGCTGGTTCGTTAGGTATTGGTTCTTTACCTTCTGCCACACAAAATTTATATGTAAATAAAAATGTAACTGGTAGTACTTCTGCAGGTTCAGTAACCGCTACTTTTCAGATTCAATCTGATGTAACTTTTCAAGCTACAGGATTTTCAACCTATGTAACAACGGCTGCATCAGCATTTACATTAACAACCTTAAAACATTTTAATACTAACCAAAGTGCATTAGGAGCAAGCTCTGCAATTACAAATCAATATGGGTATTATGCTGATGCTTCTTTAACTGGTGCTACAAATAACTATGGTTTTTATGGAAGCCTAGCAGCAGCTACAGGCGTATGGAATTTGTACATGGCTGGTACAGCTAATAACTATATGGCTGGTCAGTTATCTATAGGAACAACAAATACTACTAATGGATATTTTTTTATAGGCGGTGCTCAATCTACTGTTTCTTCAATGGCTTATATTGGAGGAACAAATACTTATGCTGGAACATGTATTGGTTTAGGTGTTTTTCCAACTTTAACAGGAACTGCTGCTACTACTGCAGCATACGGAACAAACAATAATCCTACATTTACATTAGCTTCTGGAGCTACAGTAACTTCAATAACAGGATTAAATAATAATCCATCTTTAAATTCCACAACAACACCAACAAACATATTTGTAAATAATTCTAAAATATCTTTGGCTGCTGGAGCAACTGGTGGGACTGTAGGGTCTACTTATGATTATTATGCAAATAATCCTTCTTTTGATGCTTCTTCTACAACAGGGATAACAAATTATTTTAAGTATTATTCAGCTAATACAGCAGGAACAGCAAATAATGCAATAGGAACTGTTTATGCTTTTTATGCTAATCAAGCATCTTCTAATACTGGCGTAACAAATAACTGGAATTTTTATGCTGCTGGTACTGCGCCAAATTATTTTGCTGGTGGTTTAAGCATTTATGGTGCAACTGCTGTACCTGTTGGTGGTACTGCTGGTGTAGGGTATAAGTTTTCTTCTACAGCCAATTTAGGCGTATTTTTTGGCTCTGGAGCACCAACATTATCAGCAGCACAAGGTTCGTTATACATAAGAACTGATGGCTCATCTACTTCAACTCGTCTGTATGTTAATACAAACGGCTCTACAACATGGACTAATGTAACAACAGCAGCATAAGGATAAATATGACAACTTTAATTCCAAAATATGACCAAGGTGCTACAAAAGCAATCAATAGACCAATTAATTTAAAATTAGCAGAATCAATTTCTGTAAAAGATTTTGGTGCTACAGGTGATGGAACAACTGATGATACTGCTGCTGTAAAAGCTGCTGTAAATGCTGCTGCTGGAAATTCATTATTTTTTCCTGCTGGTACTTATATTATTTCTTCTGGAATCACATTACCTTCTAACACTTATATTTATGGCGTTGAAAACTCATCTATTTTAAAAATAGCTGGTGGAATTTCTTATTCTGCACAAAACTACAGTATTTTTGAAATATTAGCAGGCACTGGATATATAACTATTGAAAATTTAATATTTGATGGAAATTTATCAAATATTCCAAATATATCTAGCGTTCAAAATCCAATGCATGTTATTTTTGAAGCTAATGAAAATATTGTATTCAATAATTGTAGATTTCAAAATATTGCAGGAATTTGTTTAAATTTTTCTACAAATCATACTGGACTTTATGTTACTAATTGCAATTTTATAAATTGTGGAGGAGCTACTGATAATTCTAGTGGATATAGACATCAAGCCATAGCTTTTTCAAATTCAACCACTTCTGGAATTAGAAGTACTAATGTTCAAATTACAGGAAATTATTTTAGTAATCAAGGATTAGATTGTATTTCTATTAAAGATATAGATGATTGTGTTGTATCAAATAACATAGCAGAAAATTCATACTCTTTATTGTATAACAATCCTTATCCTGCTTATACAACAAATTTAGTTGTATCTAATAATTCTATATATAACACCAATCAAGGAACATTAGTTAGTGCAACTCCTCCTAATGCGATTGATTTGCCAAGTGTTCAAAATTGTGTCGTAATTGGCAACACAATTAATCAATGTAATCAAGCTGGTATTGGTATTTTTGCTTATTCATCTAATGTATTAGTAATTGGAAATACATTATTAAATGTAGTTCAAAATCCTTTTACATGGATTGGTGCAATATCTGTAGGAACTTCTACAATTACATTACCAAATACAGCTTGTAACATTTCAAATGTATGTGTACAGAACAATACTATTATTGATACAAACGGCACACATTTAATGTCTTATGGAGTTATTTTCCAATATGACATAACTAATTTATTTATTTCTTATAACAATATTCAAGGAACAGCCGTTGGTAAATATGGTGTTTATCCTACTATATCTAACCCTGGTCTTGCTTCAGTAGTAACAGTAACAAGTAATTCTCAATTAACATCATCAACATTAATTAATGATTTAGATGTTGTTAATGGAATATTAACAAATTGGCGCAAACAAAATACATTAACTGGGTATTATGTGAATGGAACTCAAGTTGTAACTAGCCAACAAGCAGCTATACCAAATAGTGCGGATGCAACAGTTAATGCTATTTTGGCTGCTTTGCGTACTCATGGATTAATTGCAACTTAATATGAAAACTTATCTTAACAATTTATGGATTGCCTTTTCTGCACTAATCAATGTATTAGTCTTTAATGGAAGTCCTATTGAATCCTTTTCTAGCCGTTGCTATTCAGAGCCTAGACCAAAGACTATGTTGCTTATTAATAAAATAATTTTTTGGCAAAATAATCATTGCAGAGGGGCTTTTGCTCATGATATGAAAATGGCTGTAGATGCAGTGCAATCAGCAAAAGATAAAAATATTTTTAGATTACCATAAAGGATTTTTTAAATGAGCAATACTTACACTTTTACACCAATTAACTTGTTAAGCAATTCTTTAGGAATTGTTGTTGCTGTAGACTTTACTGTTACCGTATCTGATGGTACAAATAGTTTTATAATTAACGGGCATACTGCATTAAATGCGCCACCTGCAACCCCAGTACCTTATGCTCAACTAACCCAAGCAGAAGTGGTTTCTTGGATTGAGGCTTTAGTCGGTACACAAATGCAAGAACAGGCAGATGCGGAGTTAGCAGCTTACATAAAGAGAACTCCAACAACAAATGGTATACCTTGGTAATTAATAAGGAAAAATGATGAAAACATTTACATTAGAAAATAAAGAAGCAGAGTTTATTATTCAAGTTATTGGACAGTTGCCAACACACTCAGGTGCTTATCCATTGCTACAAAAATTACAGCAACAATATAATTTAACAACAGAAGAATTGTCAAAGGTGGAATAAATGAGTACAAACGCTTTTACACCGATGGGAAATACGGTAACTTTCACCGCAAACACAGCGACACCAACAGGTGTTCAAGTTCCATCTACAACACTTGGTGGAAATCAATACAGAATATTAAACAGTGGAAATGTCACTGTATTTTTGGGAATTGGAAATACAGCCTCTAATGCGGCTAACAATGCGGTTGTAATTACAAACAATGCGTTTGCTTATCCTTTGTTGGCAGGAACTGATGAAATACTAACATTTGCGCCTAATTGGTATTTTTCTGGTATTACCGCAAGTGGTAGTGCAGTTGTTTACATTACACCTGGAGATGGACTGTAAATAAAATTTACAGTATAAACATGGAAATACAACAGATATTTAATATTATCGTAACGATTGCAGGATTCCTTGCAGGATGGGTGCTGAACAATATTACTAAAGCTATAGAGCGTTTAGATGCAGATGTTCGTGATATGCCTAAAGATTACGCAACAAAAGAAGACTATCACAGAGATATTGACGAGATTAAAAATATTTGTAAACAGATTTTTAACAAGTTAGATAACAAAGCAGACAAGTAAAGGCAGGGTAAATCTATTAATCAAAACGATTTAGCCTATGTTGAGTTTGGAGACGTAGAAGGTCTTGGACGGCTTGTGTTCGAGAACTTTCAGCAACACAGGTTGTTCTGGCAAACCCTAAATCGCAATGGCATACAAACACCGTTTTATCCTATAGAAGATGCCAACCCTGACAACTTAGATGATTGGTTGTTGATTCACAATCAAATGCACGAGTCTTTGGCAAAGATACTTAACCTTGCCAACCCTTTCCAATTGTTAGATGCCGACTGGAACGTGGAAGAGGATTTTTACGATTGGATTGGTGTGCATCAAGACATTCATCAACAGATAGCTCAGGCTTTAAAGGTGCAGTAATGGCAAGAATGGAACCCATACAAATACTGGAAAAGAGTTTACAAGGTTCTCGTCAGGACCCAACTCGTGTTCATGCTGCCATGTCTAAATTAGTTCAAACTGATCCTAAATTTAGAGTGATGAGGGCTGGCAACACACTTTTCAGTTATTACAACAAAGGCAATGGTGTTGCAGACATTGCTATGGACACTGCTGACACACCTAGAGAATTAGTAAAAAGTATTAAAGAATTTGTAAAAGCCATGAAAGCAGCCAAGTTTAAACAAGGCAGATTTTCCATGTCTAATCCACAAATGGAAAAAATATTGAAAATGATTGGTGTGCAATATCAACTGATGCCCACTCCTAGTGGTCAAATGATGGCGGTGGTGAACGTATGAGTAATGCAGTCAACAGTGTAATCAATGATGTCGGTAATGCCGTCAATACGGTTGTTAATGACGTAAGCAATGTCGTTCAAACGATTGTTGACAACCCCATACCGATTATTGAAACGGTTGCGGTTACTCTTGCCCTTGGACCAGAAGGATTAGACCTTGCATCTACTATTGGTGCGCCAGCTACAGCTGCTGTGTCTAATGCTGCTGTGGCTGCCGCAAACGGGGCTAATGTTAGCCAGATTGCTACTGCTGCTGCATCTGCTGGGGTTGGTAGTCTTGCGTCTACAGGTGTTGCAAGCAATTTAGCTAGCACTCAAGGCCAAACTGTTGCAAACATTGTTGGTTCTGCTGCTGGTGGAGCAGCTGCTACTGCGGTTGCTGGGGGTACTGGTGCAGACATTCTTCAGAATGCTTTAGCTGGTGGAGCTGCTGCTGGCACAGCTGCTGGTGCAAGTGCATTAGGTGCGGGCACAACTACTGCAAATGTATTGGGTGGTGCAGTTGGAGGGGCTAGTCAAGCTGGCGGTAATACTTTAGCTGCTTTACAAAGTGCTTCTGGTCAATTAGGTAAAAATGTTACTTTGCCGTCTTCATCTACAGATGTTTCAAGTTTAGACCCGCAAACACAAGCATCTAGCACTAACACATTAACATCTTCACCCGCATCTGAACCTAGCCCCGCTGAGTCTACATCAACGGCTGGAAACACAAACGCAACAACAACATTGGCTCCTGTTACAGTTACTGGACAACAAGAACCGTTTGAATTTATTCCAGTAATTGGTCGCAATGAACCAATATCAGAAACGCCATCAAAACCAGCAGATCAAACGACAACAACTCCTGATTTGTTTGTTTATGGGAATGTACCCAAAGTTTTACAGCCAGGACCATCTCCCATAAGCGGAACCTCACAAGCCACAACTGGTGAGTCAGTAGGATTAGGTGGCGGTGGTGGGGGAGTAAATGTAGAATCAGGTAAAGAACAAGCACCTGTATGGAACGTGGCATCTCTGAAGTTGAAACCTGGAGAGGAAGAAACGGCAGATTACAGCAATTTATCATCGGCACTGGGGATATAACATGGCAACAGCACTTAAAGACTTAACTAGACTGGGTACAGATGTACGCCAGATAGCTAGACTTTTACAAAAGAAAGCCCCCCCAGGACACAAGCTGGCCTACATCAATGAAGAAGAGGCGGCGTTACTGAAATTTCGTGGTGGCTCTGGACGCATCACAGAGTCGGGTATCCCCTCATACGAACTTGATGAAAGTTTGCAAATACCTGGCGCATCACCAGCTACTGAACCAGCTCCTGTTGAGCAACCCATTTCTGCTGGAGGTGGTGGTGGTGGAATTGGTGGCGGTGGAACTGTTTCTGCGCCTTCTGCTCCTGAGTCCGCACCTGTTGACATTGGATTTGGACCTGGCGCTTTTACACCCACTCCAGCACCAACTCAAATAAGCCCCTCTTTGGCTGCTGGTGGCGGATTAACTTCTGATCAAACAAAAGCTCTGTATGGCGATCAAGGTTATGGTGCAACAACAACGCCAGCACAAGAGGCTGGTGTAACCGTACCCAAACAAGATCAAACTCAGCCATCTAAGGGTTTATCCGAAGAGACAAAGTACAGGTTAGGTATTGGTGGGCTTGAGGCTGTTTTGGGTGCATCTCAAGTTAGAGCTGCACAATCACAAGGTCAAGCTGCACAGCAAGCCTTACAACAACAGGCTGCACCTTATCAACAGCAAGGTCAACAGTTATTGGCTTCTGCTCAACGAGGTGAATTGACTCCCGCCAACCAACAAATCCTCCAAGCTGCACAAGCACAAGCTGCTCAAAATGTAGCTACCAGAGGTGGTGTTGGTGCTATGCAAGCACAAAACCAGATCAACGCACTGGCTCAACAATTGCTTACTAGCCAACTCAATTTGGGTTTACAGTTGCAATCTGTGGGTGACAAGATTGCTCAAGGTGCTATACAAGCTGGTGTTCAAGCTGATCAATATGTTAACCAGTTGACCAACAACTATGCCATGAACATTGCTAGAACTTTGTTGCCTGGCACTGCGCCTACGACTACGACTCCAACACCAGCGGGAGGTAATGGTTAATGGCTACTAACGCATTAAAAACTTCTGTTGATCCATTGGCAACCATTCTTCAGGACACACCTGAAGATGTGGCATTGAACAAAAAGATTCAAGAGTCTATTGAATCTAAGGCTGGGCTTGAAGTAGCTAAAGAAAAAGAACAGGCTACTCAAAAGTCTATGGAGGCTAAAGGCCAAGAAAACGTACAAAAGGAATATGCTCGTAAAGTTGAAGAAGACCCATTAAGAGCTGAAAAGCTAGGCCTTATTGAAAAGCAAAAAGACACTACTTTTGTGCCCACAAAGGAAAACGTCAATGATTTGACTGCGGTGTTTACCCTAACAAATTTGCTTGGATTCATGATTGGTGGCAAGTCTAAGGGCAATGCACAAGCTGCTTTGTCCGCCATGAACGGTATGCTTGAAGGTCATCAAAAGGGACTTGAAGACAGATACAA
>Ga0157562_1100180_pt1 | contig 15812 bp, 2 predicted proteins | sample GEODES061metaT_FD_106797 | JGI IMG/M metagenome (GOLD analysis project Ga0157562, IMG submission 106797) | Dystrophic lake water microbial communities from Trout Bog Lake, Wisconsin, USA - GEODES061 metaT (Metagenome Metatranscriptome) | ecosystem: Environmental > Aquatic > Freshwater > Lake ...
CATGAGCGTTTCTTATAGTACAATAGACAGGAGAACAAACATTTCATCTAGCTTCACAGTCTGCTTGAGTAGCAGAAGTAATTTTCTGAACTTTTTCAAATTTTAGGAAATGGCATCTCAGGATGCTGACTTAAACCAGAGAAGTTTTAAAAGACGGAGAAATCCAAATCACCAAGCGCTGGTGAAATACAGACCGAGATCCAAAAATGCAAACGGAACAGACCAGACAGTTTCAAGGATGAAGCCGAGCATGATGGTGTCTCAAGTTCTTGGGAAAGGGTTCAACGGAAACGACGATTCCGACCAGGTCAAGGACTCTCCACCACCTCCCCGAATTCTCGAGTTTCTAAACATGGAAGATAACACCCTGCAAGTGAGAAGCGCCGTCCCCATTGATGAGCCTCTATTCCAGGTACACCCGACTATTCTAAGGTTTGATGACTACGACCCGTTTGGAGTTTATGAGAGGGTTATTTCCTTCCGGAACAATGACAGAGTTGCAAGGCGTCTTCGGGTGTCATCCCCGGATACTCCTTTTTTTGATGTGCTGGGGCCTCGAAGCCCTGGAAAACTGATGGAAATGCAGCAAAGCAAGATTGCGCCTGGGATGGAGGTATGCTATGTTGTGAGGTTCAAGCCGCAAGAAGTGAGGGACTACTACTTGGACCTTGTATGCATCACGGAGCGAGAGAAGTTTGTGGTCCCAGTCCACGCTCTTGGGAAAAGGGCCGTTCTTGATTTCCCCGATGAAGTGGACTTTGGAGTGGCTGCCGTGAAATCCACTACATGCAAAACATTTATTGTGCGCAACATTGGCACATGCACCGCGAAGTTCATCCTGAGCTGCAGCAGGGCGGTTTTCTCGGCGAGTCCAGTTGAAGGGTCCCTCGCAGTGGGCCAGAGCATGCTTGTTGAACTGACCTTCACCCCAAATTTCGTCATGTCACACAGCGGTGATCTTGTCATCGAGTACGAGAATGGGCAGCAGGTTTTTGTTGCTCTGACTGGGGTGGCTGAAAATGTTGACGTTATGCTTGGGTCACCAACTCTGTTTTTGGAGCCAGCATATATCACTCTGAGCAGCCAAAAAACAGTCAAGATTTACAACAGGTCTGACTTGCCTGTAAAGTTCGAATGGCGTGCCTTTGCCACCGCGCAAGAGGAGGAGGAGGAGCGCTCGCGCCTTCATGCAGAGCTGGACCGGATGGAATCGTTGGAAGAGACGCAGCTGATGGAAGGGCACCTTGCTCTGAGAGTTCCCTCAAGCTCGTCCTCTATGCGGAAATCAAAGGGTGAGCATCAGCGCTCGGACACCCTGCTGGACTCTTCTTCGGATTCTGATGGAGTTGCCCCGACTGGCGGTCAAAAGTTTCCACCTGCACTTCGAGCCTTGCAGGCTGCCTTGCGACGTAAATATCGGCATTTACGCCGGGCTTTGGAGGAAGACAACATGCTGTTTGCTGATGAAGTATTTGAGATCCTTCCACTAACAGGGGAAATTTGGGCAAATTCTGAAATTGAGGTAACGGTCAAATTTCGTGCCAACACGGCGGCTGACTTTTCGTGCCAGGCTTTTCTGGAGGTGGTTGGAAGGGAGCAAAGGCTGGGTCTAATCCTGCATGGCCAGGGCATCGGACCCAAAGCCTCTCTGAGCTATGATGTTCTTGACATCGGGGACCTGTTTGTGAACTCCCTCCATAAATATGAGATAACTCTGATGAACAAGGGGGACATCCCGACAGATTGGGAGCTTATCCCCTCGCGTTCTCCTATGGGTGACAAGTTCAAGTTTGAGCCTTCTGCTGGCCGTTTGGGGGTTGGAGAGGCGCAAACTTTGGCAATCCGTTTCCAGTCTGGGATTTTGGGAGAGTTCGCGGAGAACTTCCACGTGGCGTTGCGCGGTAGCGAAGACTTGCTTACTTGTCAGTTCAAAGGGCAGGTTATTGGCCCTACCTTTCATTTTGACAAGGAAGAGATCGACTATGGGACAGTGTCCTATGACTTCCTTCAGTCTCGCTCAGTGGTCTTGTTCAACACGAGTGACATCCCAATGGTGTATTCACTGAGAATCCCCCAAGACGGCACCTACATCAAACGGGAATTCAATATTACACCGAACCAGGGAGTGCTCCAACCAGGCGAGCAGCAGATAATCCAAGTGGACCTTCAGAGCTCCACTGTTAAAGCGTACGAGTACTACCTCTCTGTGGATGTTGAAGGTGCGGGCCAGGCCCTGCTGAGCTTGCCCCTTAAAGCGGTCTGTAAGGTGCCCCCTGTGAAGCTGCTTAAAAAGGAGCTGAACTATGGCGAGTGCTTCATACGTTACCCTTACGACCAGACTTTCACATTGGTGAATGAGAGCCCCAACCTCTTTGCAAAGTTTCATATCGTGGCGCAGGAAGCCCAGACCCAATCTGTTGCATTATACCAGCCTCTACCACCAGATGGGGAGATTCCTCCAAGTGGGCAAGCTGTAGTGACCCTTCGTCTGAGCTGTGAGAAGTTAGGAGGTTTTCGCTTACCACTTACAATTGAGATCCCAGGCTCAGTTGAACCTCCACTCCAGGCTGCAATTGTCGCCAGTTCTGTTGGTCCAAGGATTGAGCTGGATCAGGCAGCGCTGAACTGGGGCGCAACCGTCTGCTTGTTTGATTCGCCCCGCCCGCTAACCATCACCAACGTCTCTCTCATACCAGCGCCTTTCAAAACTTTCATTAAAAATGCCCGCAGCAAGTTCCGGGTTGATGTTCGGGAAGGAATTCTAGGCCCACAGGAATCGCTCAAGTTGATCGTCATTGCCAACTTGGATGACATTATCGCCCACACAGACGATCTGCACATCATTGTCAAAGAAGGAGACAGCGTCACTGTGCCCCTATCCGCCCGAGGGACTGGCACCACCATGTTTTCAACAACCGACATGAGGGTGGTTGACTTCGGGTACCAATTCACAAACCACATTTGCGAGAAGAAAATCACACTGGAAAACAAGGGAAGGCGCCAGCAGGTATTGAAGTGGAGCAACAAGACTATTAAGGATAAAATTGCCGAAAAAGAACGGGCAGAACGCAATCGCAAGCAGAAAGATGATCCTGGGCTAGCAGCAAACCGCAACAAAAAGGAGGAGGAGATAGTTGCTGTTTTTAGTGTTACCCCGGAGGAGATTGAGCTGCGTCCCCGCACGGCCATTGTATTTACATTTAGGGGATACATTACTGCTTGTGGGCCCATTTCCGAAATGCTTGTCTGTGAAAGTCGGATGGGAAAAGACAAACTTTCCAAGCCTGTTTTTGAGACAGAGGTGCGCGCCGATTTCATCAACCCCCTTCTGGAATTCTCGCAGAAATCGTTCTCATTTGAGCACACATACGTGCCGGATGTTCCTCTGGAGTTGGTATCCCAGCCGTTGACTATGTCCAACACTTCTCACCTCCCAATCACATTTGTACTTCGAACCCAGGTTCCATTTGGGGTTGATTCATGGGAACACTCGCTTGCGGCTGGAGAATCTCAGACCATTCACATTGAGTTTGATGCTGGATACCGCAATGACCGCCACAGCCACAAGGTTGAGAAGCAACTTACAGTCCAATACAACAACCATCCGCACCGTGACTACATTCCCGTGTTTGGTGAAGTAAATTTCCCCAATTTGGAATTTGAGTACAGCACAGTAAACTTCGGTTGTGTATTGAATGACACTTCCAAGACAATGTTGGTTCGAGTCACCAACAACGGCAAGGTGGACACAGCGTTTCACTGGACCTTTCTTGAGGACGACGAGACCCTAGCCAACAAGGCCACACGCACTGCTGGTGGTGACTCTCGCAAAGCTGCTATTCCGATCAACCAGGTGTTTGACATTTTGCCGATAAGATCCTACCTTGTTCCTGGTCAAAGCGAGGATATTGAGTTCATCTTTTATGGTCATGCAAACCGAAAGTTCAAAGGCACTGCGATTTGTGAGGTGGAGGGTGGGCCGGAGTATGAGATAGGCCTGCTGGGAGATGCAAGCAATGTGGGCTTTAAACTTGACAAACCCTTCCTTGACTTTGGGAAGGTGCTTCACACAAAGTATGAAGATGCAGAGCTCAACATAGTCAACCCTGGAAAAGTCACATTTGCGTACAAGGTACGGGTCCATCTCCTTTCCCAACCCGGGATTTTGGAAGTCACCCCTGCTTCTGGAAAGGTGCCTGCAAACGACAAGCAGAAGATTCTGGTGAGGTTTAGACCAGGGGTCCCCCAAGCTTTCAAGGAGACTCTTGTGCTGGAGATTGCTCACTTTGAGCCGGTGTACTTCTTGGTCTTCGGCCAAGGTATCTACTCTTCTGTGGCACTCTCATTACCCCGCTTGGAACCACTTCTCCCTGAGCGCCTTATTGAGTCTGGATCTCGAGTTCCCAGCTGGAGCGAACTCATGGATCAAGCACACACAAAGCTTTTGCGTCCAGACGAAGGGATACTCCCCCCAAAGGAAGGCTTGCCGCCTCCCCCACAGGCGACAACAGCCTCGCTCCCAGTTCCTCAACACAACACGCCACTGCCATCAGACCACTCTGGAGTAGGTTCCGGTGCTGATCTTTCAAAGGTAGGCAGCTTGGTATCTTTCACCTCAGACGGAAGAAACAATCAAAGTCAGTCCAAGCTTGTCAAGCGCCAAGAACCTGCACCTCTTGAAGTCGAGATGGAAGCAAACCGCTTGCTGTACATGGCTTACTTACTTGAAGAGGCAGCAGTACGAAAACGACTGCACACCACATCGATTTCTGACGACGCAGGAAAGATCCGGCAAAGCTTAGACGACTCAGTCTCACAGAGCGCATCCAAGCAGTCCCCCAAGTTTTCACGGCGCTCTTCTAGACCCAGTACCATGAACAGCCAGGCTTCTCATGACACCAGTTTATCTGAAGGTGGCGATGAGTCCAGAGCTCCCAGCAGAATTTCAAGGTCTAGGAAGACACTTTCGAAGCAGAAATCGATGACCCAACCTCCCCCGCCACCCGGAAAAGATGCTGCCGGAGGGGTAGGAAGACGGCGCTTCGACCTGAAGAACATCTTTGTCATTGCACGCCACCTAGCGGACTTTGGTCACGTGGTGGTAGGCCAGAGCAAGAAGCGGGTGTTCAGGGTGACGAACATGTCGCAGACAGGGCCCTTGTCCTTTGTTTTCGATAAAAACACTTTGGCAGGCACAGGATATTCAATTGAGCCTGAAAAAGTAGTCCGGCTTCCAGAACACGAGTCTGTTTCGTTCACAGTGACCTTTGTTGCCAAGAAGCAGTTGCCGCTTGGCCCAAAGGAGCTGGAGCTACCAATTGAAATCAAGAATGGACCACCGACTCTTCTTATTCTGAAAGCTAATGTCACTGTGCCAGAAGTGACTGTTTCTGTTGATAAGCTCATTTTTGGCACTGTGTTTGTGGGAAACAGCTGCACCAGCTATATCCAGCTGCATAACACTTCGCCTGTTGCTGCAGAATGGGACTTCAAAAAACCTATGGGATCTACAAGGGATGAAACCAGGTTCCTGATCGAGCCACGCGGAGGCCAACTTTCACCGGGTGGAAAGATCAATGTTGCAGTTGAGTTCTTGCCGCAAGAAGAGCGGCTCCATCATCTCAAAATTCCACTTCGAGTCTCGAACTCCCCCAAATCCAAAAGCATTTCGTTCGAAGGAACTGGTCAGAACGTAGAGATTATCTTCCGGCCTTCACTTGCGGAATTGGGTCCAGTTTTACCTTATGGTGCCCCGGCAGAATGCATTATTGAGATGTGCAATAACAGTGACCGAGATGTGGAGGTGTTTTCTCTGGACTTTGACACACGATATAGCGAGGAAGAAGAAATTTTATCAAAGGCCAAGTCCTATGCTGCAGATGATATGATGCGTCTCCCAGTTCGTCTGCCAGGTCAAGGTTTGCCAGAATCTGTGTTGAAAGAATACCGAGAAGCCTTGGAACTCGGGGACAACATACCTGAACCGGACGGTTTAGTAGATCCTACCCCAGACTGGGACAAGCGTCAGACAGTGCGCATGGAAGGAAAAGCACAGGATGTGATAATAGTGGGACCACCACTCTCAGGAAAATCAACGGTTGCTTACCATATTGGGAAGAAGTATACATATCCGGTCCTCACCCTCAACACTATACTGCTGGATGCAATGAAGATGCGCAGCGATCTTGGCCTTGCGCTTCGCTGTGCAACGCTTCGGTTCGCTTCTGAGAGGGAGGCTACCGTGCAAGCTGAAAAGATGGAGCAGCTGAAAGCGCAGGTGGAGGCGGAGAGGGCCGAAAAAGAACGGGCCCTGGAAGAATCTAGCAAGACAAAAAAGAAAAACAAACAGCAGGGTGAAGTGGAAGACAAGCCACCCAGCCCATCACCAGCCGAGCTTGAACTTCTGAAGATGCAGACAACCTCAATCGACTCGGAACTTCTGCAAGAGGCAGTTGAATGGCGTTTGCAGGAGCTGGACTGTGAGCGGGGAGCAGTGATCGACTCGCTGAACTGTGATTTTGCTCCACCCGAGATCGCAGCGGAAGCGGTTGCCAAAGCAATGCCAAAGGCAACACTTATCTCTCTTGGTTTTGTCAGCAAGGAGCAGTACACCGAGCGGATGTCCCGCCTGCTGGATTCGGTAAAGGCCGTGCCTGTCTTGAAGCCCTCAACAACATTGGCGCAAGAGCCTTCTCCTTCTCCCTCCATTCCTGAGGCGCGTGGGTTTAGCATACCTTCAAGGCCTGGGTCTGGAATCAAAAAAGCAACCTCCAGGGTGACGAGCCTAGGTCCCCCGAAACTTATTTCCATCACTGCAGAGGAAGATGATATGGACGAAGTAACTCTTGACGGAGTTGAGAATGACCACCAACCCCTTCCACCTTTTCAGTACCTGGACGAGTCAGAACTGTGGGCTATGGATGACAAGGCCAAGCTGATCTATGAAAGAAATGAGCGAGCTTACCAGCACCAGGTCTCTGCAAGGGCTCGGAGACTTCGAAAGCGGGTGCATGCCATTTGGAAACCGACAACACCAAGGCTGCTGGAGGTGAATGTTGCAAAGCTCGTGGAAGATGGCGAAGAAGTCGAGGAGAAGTCACAAATCTCACAAATGGAGAGGTCACAAATGTCATCATCGATTCAGGATAGCACTAGCAAGGAAAAACTGTTCCCATTCTCCGACGAGACTATAGCAGATGGGTTGGCCCCTGCTCCGCAGAGTATGATTGATCTTGTGCTGAAGATGGATCCACCACCACCACCACCAGTGGTTACTGAGGAAGCACCTGTGGCACCGAAACCTGGGACTGCTGGCAAGAACAAAGGCACACGGTCAAAGAAAGGCTTGTCTCCTTCACCCGAGCCTTCGTTGGAGCCAGTTGTTAAGGAAAAGGTGCCACCTCCCTTCACCGATATTTATACCTGGACCGTCCGCCTCCAGAAGATCCTTGCAGACAAGTTTTTCCTTGCTGTGAAAGATGACAAATACTTCGAAGAGATAGTGTCCTCAAGCGAAAGTGCTGCCAATGAGAGCAGTGGGCAAATAAACTTTGGGCCCCGACCAACCATGATCCAGAGAAAAAGAGTCTTGGAAGTGGACCAGCTTGGGGGTGACAGTGCTGAAGGCTGTGTTGCAAAAGCACTGCAGCGTTTGCCGGCCCCCATCGTTCCACCGCCCGACCCGGACGTGCTTGAGATACCTTCGCCTAAAGAGCGGCAACTAGTTCGCAGACCACAGCGTAGAATGGTCCGCCCCCCTCTTACATCCTTCAAGATTGCACCAATGGAGTCACAGAATGACGAAGGCAAAGATGCAGACAACACAGAGAATGTTGATTCGGAAGGCATTATTAAGGTCTTGAACAGATCATATACACGCAGGTCGTTCTCAATGTCTGCGTATCCTTTCCGGTGGGTGGTAGCAGCGCGGGACTCTGTCCACATCAAGGTTTTCTTCAGCTCTCCCGCTGTCGGGCGCTTTGACACCGTGCTGGGCTTCGAAGTGGTGGGTTGCGGGAAGCGGGAGCTGTCCCTTGTTGCAGTTGGGATATGCGATGTTCCCACGGTGAACTCCGACCCCCGAAATGTGTTCATGAACCGGGTGAAGTCAAGACCAGAGCATGCACTGCCACTCAGCAAAAAGTATGTGGCAAACCGCTCCGTGTTTGAGTTCGGCCCTCTTCTTACATGGAAGACACCCTCGGTGCTCAAGGCAAACTCGCCAAGATCTGTGGACGACAAACAGAGCCCGTATGCGCTTGCCAGGGCCACCAACTCGGAGGTGTTGCGCATGACAAACAGCGGAAAATTCCCTGCACTTTTGGACTTCAGCTTCGAGGACAGCGACTGCCTGACCGATGCTCCGATACAGCTGGACACAAAGGGCAAACCGCTGCCTGTGCAGGACAAGCAGGCGGATGTGTACTTTGTGGAGCCTAAAGAACTTGAGTTGGCCGTTGGAGAAACAAAAGAGGTGCGAGTGTGGGCGTTTCCAAACACTGCGGAGCTCCACTCGGACGTTCTTGTGATCTGCGTTCAAGACAACCCAGAGCCTATTCGGTTTTACATGACCAGCTTGGGAGTCTTGCCACATCTCGAGCTGCAAGGACCATGGCAGGCAGAGGAACCTGAGGACGACTTTGCAAACACAATCGGTAGCACTGGGTTTGGGGCAACTTCTGGGAGCGTCACTTTTCAGCGGCCAAAGACCGCCACCCGCTCTGATAGGCTTGCCTCCGTGCGCTCTGACCGTGGTGAGCGAGAGAAACTACAAGAGTCGGCAGATATTGTTGGAACGGTGGATTTTGACAGGTTGTTGCTGCAGCGGTCTGAGCAACGCGAGTTCTCTATCCACAACCCCACGACCATCCCAGTTGTCTGGCAGCTGGACCTTGCTCAATTGGCCCAGCTGGAAGAGTTTCGCTTGTCCCCAACTGAAGGCACAATCCTGCCAGGACAGACAACGCGGGTTTCTATCTTTTTCAACTCCATCACTGAAAATGTCTTCGATCATTGTATTAAAGTCAAGTATTCTGACCAAGAGAGCCTTTTCAAGGTGGATGAGCGAGTTCAAAGCTTGTCCCTGAAGGTCACAGCTGAGGCTTACAGCATCAAGGCAGTGGCGTTTGAAGAAGACAGCGAGTCGAACAGTGGTGAGATAAACTTTGGGAACATTCGCGTTGGTGAAGAAAAGGTTGAGAACTTCAAGATCAGAAACATGGGGAAGTATGACATCACATATGAGTTCAAAATTCGACGCCACTCAACCCAGCAGCTGTTTTTGATTGAGCCTAAACAGGGCTTAATTCTACCTGGAGATTCTGCTGAAATATCAGTCCTTTTCGTTAGTGACCGAGAGGTGCGCTTAAAGGACAACAAGGACATCACTTGCCATGTCACTGAGCCTCACACGGGTGAGGTGGTTGAAGAGTTCAATGTTTCAGCATCGGTCAACTCTTACTGGAGTACCTTCCGACTACAGCCTGCACGCGGGTTGAACTTTGGAGCACTTGGAATAAACGAGGCTGCCCCACGCTCTCGCAAGTTTGAACTCAAGAATCAGGGAACCTTTGAATTTGTCTTCCTTGTGTCTGCTGAAGCCATTGACGAAGAAAGCCTCAACATGGTTTTGGCCCACACCCCTCCTGCTCTGCATCCAAACTACAAGCGAAAGGAGTGGATCTTTATTGATCCTGCCACTCTTGTGGACGAGGATGAGCATGCAGGCAGTCGGCCTGCTTCAGCAACGAAGACCGCTTCAAAAGATAAGGCGAAAGTAACTGCCAGAAAACCGACAACTGCCAAATCTGAAAAAGACACAGGCAGGGGAGGCAAAAAGAATGATAAAAAGCAAGCCACAACAGAAAGACACACGAACGTGCAAAATGTGGAAGAAATGGAGCTCCCTTCAATTCCCCAGGATTCACGAATGATCGGCCATTTCAAAGTGATGCCCTGTGGCGGGGTAGTCCACCCTGGCCAGTCCATATCTGTTGAGGTTGAATTTCACCCTGCAGGAAAAGGGAACTACAAGGAGTACCTTGCTATCCAGGTTTCTGGGGCAAATGCGGAGGAGCAGGTCTATCAGCAAGCACTGCATTACGAGCTGGTCGGAGAGAGCTGTGTCCCTGGAATTAGCACAGACGACTGGCGGACCATCTTCGAAGAACAGGCGATAGTGCCCAGTCTGGCAGAAAAACCCGGCTTGAAATCAAAGGCTGCCCCTGGAGCAAAGCAAGACATTACCAGCAGCGGTGTGTTTTTCGCTGAGAAAGAGCGTTTGTTCACATTTGGCAGCGTGGTTTGTTCCAAGGAAAATAAAAAGACCAACTGCGAGCGCTTCAAGATTTTTAACCCGAACCGGATTACTGCAATGGTGGATTTCTCTGTTACAAACTTGGGTGGGTCGTCTCAGGATGCTGAAGGTGCAGGGAAAAAAGCAGCTGCGCCTTCAAAAAAAACAGAAAGATGCACCCCTTGTTTCAAGTGAGGCCGTAGTGACCGGAGATGCAGCTGCATTTACAGTGCAGCCTTCATCATGGGAAATCCCTCCGCATGAGCCAAGGTATGTGAGTGTGTATTTTCATCCAGCAGAAATGAGAGCGTACCGCGCCCTGTTCACAGCGAAGCTTCCACAAAACCCGGATCCTGAAAGCTCAAAACTTGAGTTTCAGTTGGCCGGGAAAGGGACCCTCCCATGCATAACAATGGAAAAGCCTGTTGGAAGGGATGAAAGCGGGAAGGTTCTGGTTGATTTTGGCTCCCTCAGCCTGGGGAAATCAAGACGCAACCCACTGATTGTGAGGAATGACGGCATCATCCCTGTCACAGCCCTATTTGAGATGGAGCTGTCCCCACACTTTTCCTTTGTGGCGAAAGCCGGTTCTATTACCCTCGAGCCAGGGGACCGTCGAGAAATGAGCATGCAGTTTCAACCCACAGGGCCCTCAGAGAAAGAGTCGCCCTACACCTGCCAGATACGGATGACCGTCCTGCACAATCAGTACGAAAGCACCCAGATCACGCTCACAGGGGAGTGCTTTGTGAACGACCTGGCGTTTGAGTTTGATGGAGACGGAGACTTTGATGATGACCAGCTTGATTTTAAGCAGGTTGACTTGAAAGATGGTGAAGCCTTCAAGGAGGAGCGTTTTTCTTTGAGGAACAACTGCACAGAGCCTCTTCGTTACGAGTTCGAACCACACCCACACTTCACATTCACTCCGTTAAGTGGGCACATCCAAGCGGGACAAAGCAAAGACATTAAAGCCGTTTTCAAGGCTGCAGAAACAGTCAAGTGCAAGGATGAACTGCTGAAGGTGACCTCCCGTCGCATTAAGTATCTGAGTGAAAATCTCGATCAAGCAATGATGGAATGGGACTCGGAGCTCTGTGAAGTACGCCCTGCCAGACAGGACGAAATCGATGTCTGGAAGCAGTGGCAGGCAGATCCACGCCAGAGAGAGATAACACTATCTCCGTCCAAGGAAGCTGAGAAGAGCAAGAAGCCGAAACCAGCTGCCAAAGACAGCAAGCAATTATCTGTCAAAAACGTGGTACAGAATTCTTATGCACAACTGAAGGAAGTTATTTTCAATGAAGATGGTACTGCGATGGCAAGTGTTGGGCTTCCTGAGCCTGAATGCAACCTTGATGTTGAAAAAGTGCAGCAGATACGCCTTAATGGAATTGCAGACTTCGCCAGGTTCAGTTGCGAGTCCTCTCAGATTGTCTTCCGACCAACAGCTATGTTTCAAACGCGTGTGCACACATTCACCATCCAGAACGAGTCTTTGATCCCTATTCCCTTCACCTTTGCAATGGAGAAGAATACCAGTGCAGGCATCACACGCCCACCAACAATGGGAGGCAAGCCCGTTTATTTACCCAATCCTTTCACCATCGACCCTCTTGCCGGAGAAATTCCTGGAGAAGGAAATGAGAAGATAACAATCAAGTTCTCACCTCAAGAAGTGGACGACTACCAATACATCCTGCATTGCGACATGCCCAACCTACCAGAAGACCAGCAACCCCTGAGTGTTTACCTGGGAGGGCAAGCCGTGCGTCCCATCGTTCACTTCGAGCTTGAAAACGACGACCATTATCTCGCCGATAGGAACAACGCTTTGAAGAACGAGCTGGGTGTGCCTGGGGCTATTGAAGCGGCTTCTATCCGTGTTGTTGAGGTCACCAGCAAGGGAACAAGGGTGCGCAATACCAAGCGGTTCCATGTGGTCAATCCAACTTCTGCCACATACGACTTTGAGTGGGTGACACAGGGCGAGCCTTCACCAGCTTGGCGCTGCCAGACGAACAAGGGCCTAATACTTTCTGGAAGGCGTGGAGAGATGATATTTGAGTTTACACCAGAAGACGTCAGCATATCTGAATCATTCTTCAGGTTCAAAGTTCCTTCTCAAGGATTGGACGAGCTCTTCCTTTTTGTTGGGGTAGTTGCTGATCCCCATATTGCTCTGGACACGACCCGCGTGGATTTCAATGCCCTGATGCTCGGCCAGATGGCAACCGAGACAGTCCATCTCGTCAACCATGAGCACCTCCCCTTTGCATTTGCCTTTGATCGCATGTCGGTGCTGCAAGGGATGGAGGAGGAAAGCAGGAAGCGCCCTGTTCTGGAAGTCAACCCTATGACAGGGATGGTTCCTCCCGATGGACGGACTGCAGTAGAAATCACCTTCTGCCCACGCGAAGAGAAGTTCCACAACTTCAACCTGCTCTGCAATGTGCGGAAGAAGCCTACAGCACTGAGTCTGAACGTCAAAGGTGAAGGCTACGCGGTGCACTGCAAATTGCAGATGGAAGACAAGAGTGCTAGCGGGGCTGGAATGGTGGACCTTTCCAAGGCACCAAGTTCTAACGTGGTGGACTTTGGAAATGTTCACCTCAACGAAAGAGCGGTAAAGAAGATCGCCCTTTCTAACACCGGGAAGTTCAACTTTGACTACATCTGGGATCGCCCTTCAAACACCAGCCCGATGCTCCAGATTGTTGGAGGGCGCATGGGCGGCAGCATAAGGAAGGGAGAGAGGGTGGAGCTCACTGTAGAATTTCATCCCGTCTCCGAGGTGGTACTTGACGGTACACAGCTCACATGCACGGTTGCTGGGAAGGACGATTATGTGCTTGGAATCTTTGGGCGTGGAGTTAAACCTGGTCTGCAATTTTCCTTCACCAAGTTTGACTTCGGTGCATGTTTCTTAACACCACCCGGGGCAAATCCTTTGGTGGAACAAAAGATGCTGACTGTCACAAACCGGTCCGGCTCTTCCAACCTGAGCCTGACTTGCACGTTTCAGCGCGATCGGGCGCTGGATGTGCGGTGCGATCCAACAGTTCTAGAGCCAGGCTTGGCTCTCAACATCCCCATCCTCTTCACCCCTCGTGAGGCCAGAGCCTACGTCTTCTCCGTGCCTTTCTTGGTGAACGGCAGCTATAATGTGAATGTGATCATTCTTGGAGAAGGAGTTGTTGCTAGACTGGAGCTTGCAAACCCATCTCATGCTCATATCAATTTCGGCTCGGTTGTTGAAGGGGGAGAAGTTGCCAAGCAGTTAAGGCTGGTGAACCGCTCCAAGCGCCCCTTGGAATTCCAGCTGATGGATCCTGGGGCGGAGGATGGGCCCAACAAAGGTGCTTTGCACTCGGTGGACGTGAGCTTCTTTCCCATCGCTCCAACAGTGCTTGTGCCCCGTGCCTCCTGCACCATCGACCTGCGGTTTGTCCCCACGCGACGGCTCGCTCCGTTCAGTGAGGACTTGATGATCAAGTATGGTGGAATGGTTCGGAAGCTTTCTGCCTTGGCAGGTCAGTGTACAGGAATGGAAGTGGCGCTTGAGACTGATGCCATTCCTTTCGGTGTGGTTTGCATGGGAAGTCAAAGGGCGCGCAAGCTCAATTTCGAGAACAGCGGGGACATGCCGGCCCGTTTCAAGTGGCAAGAGTCCTCGTTTGGACAGCACTTCTCGGTCACTCCTCTTGAAGGCGTGGTGGCACCAATGGCTGAAACCAGCTTTGAGGTGGTGTTCCGTCCAAAAGCTATCGATGACGACATCCGACAGGAGGGCATGCGCCTCTTTGTGGAAGGCACCAGCTCCCTGGCCCTGACCTGCACAGGGATGTGCGTCCCACAGCCCGCGGACACTGTAAAGGAGCTCGTGTTCAATGCAAGGACACGAAAGTCTCAGGCCCAGTCAATAAACATAAAGAATCCAACCGACACCCCATGGTACCTCTCACCAATACTGTCTGGCGAGCACTGGAGTGCTGATGAAGAGCTTGCTGTCCCAGCAAAGAGTGAAGCCCGTTTTGAGCTGGTCTACAAGCCCAAGGCCATGACCAAAGGAGGTATCTCTCATGAAGGGTCCATATTTTTTGCACTTCCGGATGGCAGCGCTCTTTTGTACAACCTCCGAGGGACTGCTGATGAACCCGAATCCGAAGGCTCGCACACGCACAATGCGGTTGCAAAGCAAAGCCTTCCTGTTCAGGTTGAGGTCAAGAATTGGCTCGAGATGCCTCAAAAGTTCACAGTGAAAATTGAGATAGTTGATGGGGATCCACTGGCAACCTTTATCAGCGGCACTAATACTATAGATGTCCCCCCATTTGGGCTGAAGGGGTATGCAATGAAATTTTATGCATACAAAGAAGGCACAACAAAGGTGCGTGTTTCGTTTACGAATGAGCATTCTGGGGAGTACATGTTCCATGATTTCCGCTTTGACACGACTGAGCCAGGGGTGCTGGAGACCATCAGTCTTGAGACACCAGTCCGGCAGCATGCTCGTCACTTGATAACCATCGACAACCCTCTGCCTGCTAACATACCTGTCTCCTTTTCTGACCGCTGGTGGTCCTGCACAAATCCATATGTCAATCTCACCCGGCTTGGCGAAATATCTGGGAACTCCGAGGGGGTCTTTGAGGTGGACTATCGCCCCTTGCTCGAAACCAGTACAGCTATGGACACAGAACTGAACTTCTCCTGCGTCGAGCTGGGGAAGTACAAGTACCAGCTCCGTCTCAAAGCAAACCCACCCACCTCCATGCCAACTCTGCATTTCGAAGCGCCTTTGGGGAATACTCAGCAAGAAACATTCCTGTTTCGTGCTTTCAACAAAGCTGCAACAGCATTCAAGTGTTCTGTTCAGCAACCGTTGTTTTTTGAAGTTCAAAAGTCAATTGACGTCGAAGCTGCCTTGACTTGGGATGGAAGTGATGTTAAAGTAGACATAACTTTTGAGCCAGAACGATTAGGAGAAGTCCATGACACATTAGTGGTTCGATCAGAGGAAGGAGGGGAATACCGTTGCGCTCTTGTCGGTGTTTGCACACCAGCTTTGCCTCAGGGTCCTTTTGTAATTTCAAATGGAACATCGAAGGACATTATTTTCAGAAACGTGTTCAATGAAGCTAGAGACTTTCAATTTGCTGTTGATGATTCGCGCTTTGTTGCGACCCCTGTTTCACAGAATATTGCATCAAAATCCAGTAAGGCAGTTTCTGTGAAATTTACAGCAACTGGCAGTTCCAGTTCAAACATTCCAGCAAAATTGTTCATCAGCTGTCCTTCATTGCCAGAGATGCCACCCTGGATATTTTATCTTCAAGGGCAAGATTAATCGCTTTCCTTCATTGCAAAAATGTGTTGTGATGTAAAACTTATTGCTCTAATCTTGTTTACCAGGCTGATATTTGTATTTTTATTTGTATCTTGTTGGGCAAATAAACTTGTTCATGAATAAACAAGATGATAATGGTTCCTGTAAAAAATATATGTTGTTGCAAAG
>Ga0157562_1151039_pt1 | contig 14960 bp, 1 predicted proteins | sample GEODES061metaT_FD_106797 | JGI IMG/M metagenome (GOLD analysis project Ga0157562, IMG submission 106797) | Dystrophic lake water microbial communities from Trout Bog Lake, Wisconsin, USA - GEODES061 metaT (Metagenome Metatranscriptome) | ecosystem: Environmental > Aquatic > Freshwater > Lake ...
ACGCTTTTGTTTAGTGTCTCAACATTATTTGCAGCTAAAGAACCACTTGAAAGTGATTGTGGTAAAACCACATTTGCAACATCAGTAGACATGGTTGCTTACAACAACACAACTACTGTACCAATTTTTTTATTAATAACACACAAGAATTTACAAAAAGAAACAACACACTTAGTCAGAGAAGTAAGTGAACACACTCTATGAAGCAGGCTTATAAAAAGCACATGAATTTTGAATTCCCTGGCGGCAAAATGGACACAGTTGTCTCAATCCACGGACAGTTGACTTGCAAGGTGTGCAAAGTAGATGCCCACATGGAACTAAAATCTGCTGAACGTCATTCTGAAAGCAAATCTGGCACTGAAATGCTGCCTTCATTTTCACAAGCTCGTCCTGCACCTTGGACATCTCTTCGGCTCTTCGTTGCATATCATTTGATACTTGACGCAGTTCCTCTTGAAGTTTTATGTTGTCTTCCATAAGTTGTGCCTGGTCTTTGTCAAGAGTAAGATCCACCTTTGATAACAGGTCTTGCACTGCATCTAGCACTTTGTTCTGTGTTATGTATGACGGTCGATGTGTGGAAGATGTGTCTTCTAGAGAATCCATTATACCAGGCAAAGCATGGGGTGTGACTCGTGGGATCGTGCGATCACTGTTTTGGCGTCCGAATCCAAAATTCGACAGCATCCCTCCTAAACCTCTTGTTCCTGCCGAGTTGTCTCGAGCTTTCACTTGCATAAACGAGTAGATGTTTGATGTCAGCATTTGCGTGAGCCGAGAGGGTGTTTGGCGCACAGTCATTGCCCTGATAACATTTTCACTTTGTTGCGATGAAGATACCTCATCTCCATCCTTCAGCACAATAACGCCATATTTCAGTGTTCCATTGTCATCCCAAGCCACAATCTCGTTGGGCAGGAAGGAACGCAGCGGCTTAAGTTCAACAAGTTCCAGATCTGCAGCTGTCAAAGGTTGGCCTGGCATGCCTCTGGTGAACTCTTGCGACTGCACGTTGTCCACTCCAAGCCGCAATATATCAAGCATCCTGTGAATCTCGTTTGGTGCAGAAGCCAGCATGGCAGACGTTGGTGCAACAACATCATCTGATAGTCCCAGTTTCTGAGCCAGAGCAAGTGCGACTGGGTACTGAGGAGGTACAGAGCCTGGGAGCATGCTTTTTGCCACAAGGATCCGTCGCTCTTCCTCGTCCACAAAGTACAAAGAACCTTCGGCTTCTGCAGTAATGTCCTCTTCTGTTCCGTTTGAAAGCATTCTCAAGAAACGTGTCCGTACTGTTCTCACATACTGAACTCTAAACCCTTGGAGTCGTTGTTGGATAAGCCGTGCAAGAATTTCATGGGATATTTCACCGTCAGCATCCAGAGACTCCTTGGCAATCACTGATACTTTTGACAGTGCAGATTTCTGAATTAAAATAACCATTCCAGCTGCAAACTCACTCGAAACAATTGTTTGCGATATCATCTGTTGTGTTTGATCTTGCGCAAAGAAGGTTTCAGGCTCAAACCCTTCCTCAAGAATCTCTCTGACCACCTCACTTACTGACATTATTCCAATCACGCCACATGTTTCCAAGGATATCTTTGGATGCACCATCCGCAGCTTTCTTGGATCAACTCGTCCCCTCAGCCAAGGAGCATCGTTGTACAAGCAAAATTTTTGAGCAAGCAGCACCGACATGTCATCTGGTAGGTAAAGGTCTATGCCGAAGCTGCTGAGAGTGTCCCCTTCTGCTTTCAGTTCGGATGCAATAAGGTTGACACATCTCAGGACAGCGTTCAGTTCGTTGGGGTTCAGAGGCTGGTTCCCAGTTTCTCGCTTCAGTTCTTGTAAAAAATCAGAGTAGTCTTGCATGGTTGGCATGCTTTTAGTGCCCAGCTGCTCTAAGAGTTTGTCATAAGCACCAAAAGCTCTTGGGACCTCAAACATATACGGAGATAAGTCCTCTTTCAATCTGAAAAAAAGGCGTGAGGCTTTCACGAGTCGATCTGCAACAGGAACTGAAGGAACTTCTCTCAGTTCATTTTTAACCTGAGGTGAGAGCTTTGCCCAGTGCTCATCCAAAAAGCTGTACAAACCTTGAAACACTGTGGTTGAAGATTCTGCATATGGCCACCTGTCAAATGAGGAGCCATGAGTGAGATTTCTCAAGTGCTGTATAACGATGTCTATTGGAGGAGGAGAAATAATTCCCAATGAAGACCACATAAGTTGTGGTGGCAGAATCGGGGTTGGGATTATTGGTAGAACCGTAAAACAAAGGTTCTTGTCTTTGGGGGCAGCTCCATCTTTAAACCTTCGGAGTGCTGCGGTTCCCTTTGTTGGCTCATGACCATTCGGAACATTAACAGGCACACAGATGATGCGTGACAGCTCTTGGTAAAAATGGTCGTCAAAGAAGTCTTGCCAGTTTTGAATGAGGTACCCGATAAGTCTTGTTGCTTTTGATGTTACTTCGATATGCAGTGGTTCCGTGATTTGGGATTCAATTTTTCTTGCACAGTCCAGGAAAGTTTGCTTATCAATGGTATTCTTTAATCCAATATCACCCAACAGAACAAGCCAATCAGGGCTCGCAAATGTTATAGGAGGGAAAACTGATGGGTCATCAGCAAAAATGTCCCTGAGAAGCTCATTTCGAGGATCATAGAGAGCAGATGCTTTCACTCCCATAAATGGTACCTCTTTTATCGCATTCAACAGTGGGGCGTTTTCCTTGAGTGTTTCCCAATTCACAAGAATGTGCTGCATCAACTTAGCTTGATCTTCTCCTCTCATGCGCTGGAAATCTGGAAGCAGGAACTTTGTTATGATGTCAGCGTGACCCAGCGAAGCTATGCCGAGATCGCGATGCAAATCTTGCAAATTGCCCTTCGGTGCAAGAAAACGGTCCATTGCTCTCTGTGACAAAGGAAGGGCTAAAATGTCTGGTGTATTGGTGAGGCTGAAGTATTCAGCTCCTGCAAGAGCTGTCCTTTTTCCAGACATGGTCTCGAACAATGGAAGGTGCTTTAGTTTGTCCATTTCAGATGCTTGAAGGGAAATTTGAACTCCTTGAAGCCCATGGCAAAGATCATGAAGAAATTGATCCAGCTCATCAGGCATAAAGCTTGCCCATCTGAGTCGGAGATTGTCATCTACCACAGTCCCAACCCCATCCGCCATTGTGTATGGTGGATTGCTTGAACCTCGAAGTTCATATAAAGAATTCAAAATAGCTCGTGTTGCAGATTGCTCATCAAGAACAAGAGAAGAGAGCTCGTGGTGCGCAAAAAAAGCAAGTTCAAGAACTGGACAAGCTAGTCTGTGCAGAGCTGCGCGTAGCCGTCGAAGGCGCACATTATCACGAGATATTTCATTTCCATCACTCGCTTGTGAAGCTGCAGCACCACCTGCTTGTTCAAGAGTGCTTGTTCCGTTTTTTCGATCCATGTTGACGGGACGAAACCCTCTTCTTGGTGGGAGTGGTAGAAGGGAAGGAGCTGGTAGTTTTTCTTCCTCGGGCTGCTGGTCCTCGCCTTTTGTCTCAGCAGAAGGGTCCAACTCGTCAGGTGATTCATCGTCCCACTGGGGAAGATCCTTTATTGGAATTATCGGGCCAGGATCTTCAACTGTCAATGTGTGGGTTTTTTCCTTTTCAGTGTCAGATTCTTCTTCAGAGTGCGAGAGCTCACTAGCATCTGCATCACCCATACTTGTTTCTTGCTGGTCATCTTCTTGCTTCATTCTTTTTTCTGCTTCCTCGAATGCAGCCTGGTGCGATTCCATCAAAGCTTGCTGCTCCGATTCATCATAAAGAACTCGGTTTTGAATGTTGTGGTCGTAAATCTTGTCACAAAGACGAAGAACAATTTGAGAAGAGCTGCAGCTTATTAACTCGCCCGAAGTTGTCGGAAGTAGAGGCCATTGCCGAAACTGCTCAACCGAGTCATGGTCATGGAGAGAAACATGCTTCCAGAAACTGAACAGCCAAAAGTGAGAAGGAGCAGAGCGATCATTGAGAGGGTCCCATTTCACACATTTCTGGTTGCGCCATGCTCTGGGAAGAATATCCCCAAGTGCATTTGCCAACACAGCTGGTGAGAATTCTGTCAGTCCCATTGAATTCACAAATGCTGGGTACAAAAAGAAGCGAGAAAACTTTTTCTGAGCCTCAAGAGACACAAAGCGACTCTTTAGCTGGGGAAGTAAGGCCTGCTGCTCATAGTTAGCGAGAATGAAGGGGGATGAGCGTGAAAATGTTCCAAAAGTTCCGTCTTCGAGAGGTAACAAAGGCACCCCGTGCATCTCTACCCAAAGTCTTCGTAAGGTCTCAAGTGCAATTCCGCTTGAAATTTCAGAATCCGAGAGGCAAAACTCAAGCAGCTCGATACCAAGACGTGGAACTTGCTTGATGTCAACTGTTTGGTTTGCAGGACTGCGCAGAAACTTACGAATTTGTGTAGGTGTGACATCACGCACCACAGCCCCGAAGTTCAAAAGATCTTCAGTCACCTGGTGAGGAACTTGGAAAAGAGGAAATGAGTGGCGAACAAAAGCTTCAACCCGTTGACTCAACCTTTGGCGTTTGAACAACCCATCATCAATTTTCAAAAAGCCCGAGCCAAGAGATAGGTACAGAGGGAGTGCTGCAAGCTTTTCATACAATTCTCTTGTTACGACACTTTGAAAACCAGGCTGTATCTTTGAGTGGTATGGCCAGAACCGATAAAAACTGGAAGCTTCTGGCCCCTGCAGCCGGTCTCGAAGATCAACAAGAAAAGAAGGGACCATATCATTAATTGCTGCGTGAAACAACTGGTAGTTCCAGTCTGGTGCATCAATCTCATTTCGCCGAGACTGATGTGATTTATGAGGTCGAGTGTTGCTAGATCCAAAAATAACAGAGCGGTCAGCTTCATTAACAAGGAAAGGTGCATCGATATGAAAAGGGAGGCCCATTTCATTTCCAGTACTGTGACCACAAAACAGCTGCCCGTGTGTGCGTGGGAAATTGTGTGCAGCACCATTTCTGGATCTGTGGATCAATGCTGCAACTGAAACAAGCGGAACCAGACCCAAGTTGACATATGAGTCCTGAAGCGCTAATTCTCTTGACTTTCCCGGTGCCAGTGTACTTTGCACAACCCAGGTGTCAAGCATCGAACTATTTTCATGCCTCTGTAAAATCTGGACACACTCCGTTGTTTTGAGTGGTACAAAGCTCTTGAAAAGTGACGCCAACTTCGACTTTTTCCATTCTTTGTTTGCAAGTAATCCTTGGCGTGCTGAGCGGGCAACAGTGTCTTGCATTTGAGCGGCAAACAAAAAAGTCGGGTGTGACTCATCTCGAAGAACTCTCTGCACAACCAACACCTTCAAATTCTGGGAGAAGAGAAAAGCAGATGCAGCATGCTTTTTAATAAACCGCACAAACTTGTCTGCCTCATTTTTTCCGCACACAGACGAGCAAAGTGTGCTTGGAGTAAATCGCATGGGAAGGCGAAAAATTGTTCCTATGTATTTATTTGATGTTTGCAATCGCTCTTCAACTCCGAATGGCAAATTAATAAAAGGGGCAAACTGATCTGGGAACCGCTCAAATACTGCCTCCTTTGACAAGGCATACCTGCGAGCCAAAGACTGTTTCCGAGGGGCAGGATTCTTTTGATCATTAGCATTACTCTGTTGATGTTGTGCCTGGTTTAGATCAAACAAGTACTGCCCTGATGGATCAAACACATGAAATTGATCTCCAGACAAAACTTCAACACAGTCAGACATTTTGAACATTGCCGAGCAAGCTCCGCCAAATCTTGGGAAACCTTTGGGGAATGATTGGCCTTGAATCTCCCAATGGTTCGCAGTTGGTGCCGAATATCTGACCAGGTCCTCTGTTGTCATTACTGCACCCTCCAAAGCAATTATCAAGGCAGGGCCTTGTGTTTCAGCCAATCCGGGATGAACCAAGCTTTCAGAACGGAAGTCCCTGTCGTCCCAAACAAAGTGTATTTTCTGGGTACCAACATCATCTGCCATTTCCAAAACATCATGAATCCAGGCAAGAGTACGTATCTTCTTCACGAGTTCTGACACTGAACTTAAGGTCGGACAAGGTATTGACTGCATACTTGACTGGTCAGAGAGGAGAACTTCACGGAGGGATTTGCATCCAACCGCAGCTGCAGCAGACTGGCCAACATCTTCATGCACAAAGCGCAGGCGAACTTTTCCAGATAAACTTGCGCATAGCCAAGGGGCATCATTATAAACAAGGTCCCGGGATCTCATAAGGGCACCACTCTGTGATGGAACATAGATGGTTCTTCCTTGGATGGGATACAGCTCTTCCGGCGAAAGTTTAGACAGCAGCTTCACCATTCCTATTGCTAAATCAAGTGTTGATGGCTGCAGTGGCTGGTTGCCATTGTCTATTTGTTCTTCGTGCAGGTGATCCATTACTGTGAGGTAGTCTTCAGGATAGAAAGTTTCCCTGACACCAAAGGTTCTAAATAGCTCTGCAAACTCTTCAAGATCAGGAGGAACCGCATGAAGAAATGGTTTTGCATTTGGAGGAGACTTGAACGCAAGCTGGGCAATCTTGACAAACGAATCCCCAACCCAAATCCATGATGCACCTTCCAGGATGCTTCGAACTTGCTGAAAATCAGGAGTATCTATATGTTTTGTTAAGATTTGGTACATCTTTAGACAGTGAGAAGATATAATTCCTCGAAACATTGTCGTCGGAGATTTGTGGTAGCTTTCGGACAACGCAACAAGCTGACTGGCAACTGCAGTTGCAGGAACATCACTGTTCCATGCAAATATGTTTTCCAAGGTTTTTGACTGCACGCTTCCTTGCAAGATGGCCAGACGGCTTGAGCATAACCACATGTCTGCCTGAGGACGGACAAGTCTTGGAGGAACAACACAGGTTGGCCTGTTTCCCCATGGCAGGTTTGGATGGAGAGGCTGTTGATGGATTGGCAACCAACAATACTTTGCAAGCTCTTGAGCAAACCAACAATTTTTGACTCGTTCATCTTCTGACTGTTCGGAGTTGTTGTCTTCATTAGCCTGTGACTTGAAGCTTTCTTCAAGTAACTTGGCAATTCTCTGATCGACGAACTGAAGTAGCTGGGTTGCCCGATGCAAAATCAATTCGCTTGAAATTCCGCTTTGTACATCCTCATGTATAGCTTTTGCACTATCGATGATTGCTGAGCAAGACAGACTGGTTTGAAGTCCCAGAATTCGCAGGTGTGTCAGAATCTCAGGTCTTCTAAATTCTTGTGAAGGAAACAGACTAGGGCCCAAGAGCTCATTCAGTTCTGGGACATCTGGATCATACAAGTTGGCTGGCTTGGAGAGATACCCATTTGTGTTGGGAACAAAAGACGTGTTTTCCAACACCTGGCGAATTTCAGGGCTCTCATTATGGATTTGCGCATACTGTGTTAGCATTTTCAAACAAAGCTGATCTCGGCACTCCCCAGGAAAGTCCATTAATCTGGGAATCGCATAACGCATATAAAAGTATGATAACTGCAATCGTGGTACTGCCAGAATGGTCTCAATAAGATAGGTATCTTGCTGAGAACTTGGGCAGATGAAACGTTGGTCAAGAAGTCTTGGATCGGTAAGCGCAGGTGGGAGTGAGTTATTTTCGGTAAGTGCAACATAGGACAGCTCTCCATGACTTTCCGCTGCTCCGTATGTGGGGAAAATGGGAAGTGATCTCAACAGGTCTTTTAATTCGCCAGTTAAACCTTCACCATTGTTAAGATTGTTGGGCTCACTAAAGAAGTGCTGCAGTGTGTCTTTATCCCCGCTGGACATGGCCTGGAATCTGATCAGCAAATCATTTCGAGTCGGTTTGGAAACTATTCCATGAAGAGCTTTCAAAACACCAAACGAGCTGCACGGTTTGGCGTACTTTTTCATTTTTTGAGGGGCTTCATTGCATTGTGCAAGTGCTTCTTGATCAAGGATGTAAATGCCCAACGTTGAGATAATTTTCTTTGTCTCAGCTGAGATGCTCACACCTTTTGAATCTGTACTTAAAGCAACCAGAGGAGCATCTGCACTCAATTGCAAAAGAGCTCGGGACCGTTGTCTAAAGTCCAAGACAGGAATGACTGGCCATGTTAACTCAAATAGCTTTATATCAGGACAACTGACGATATATTCCCACAAATTCCCAATCCACTGCACAGTGGGATGCCCATGCTCTCCAGGCAACCATGTAACCTCTGAATTGCCCAACCATTTTGGGGGTAAGATCCTTTCAAGCAAGACGACAAAATGTTCAGGGTCCATAGTCCGAATGTTGTTTATTTGGTGAAGAGCTCCGTTTTCAATAATTCTGCGTGTTTCTTCGTCCAGCTTTGAGCTTTCCTCTATCAGGCAATCGAGCACTCGGAAAAGGAGCTGTCGTTCCACATCATTTGCAATATACCTGAACTCGCCAGACTCCTTTGGGCGAAAGGTTCCTAACTTCCCGTTTGCAAGTGGTACAAGCTGTAGTCCATGAAGCTCATCATACTTGTCGTTTGGTAAATCTTTTGCTATGAGGTTGAGGATGAACATCGCATCTTCTCTGTTAACCAAGCTTGGGTGTGCTACGTTTCGCTTGTAATAAGACCTCAAAAAGGTTGCGTCTGCCAAGAACCCAAAACAACCCTTGGGTTGCATTGACTTCAAAAGAGCGGCAGGAATGTTGGCAACTGGCAAATTCTCTTGCTTTAAGAGTCTGTACAACCGCACATCGTTCGGTTCTGTGCCTTGTACAGGGATGATTTGTCCTTCAGAAACTGTCATTGCAATCACAGAAGTTGGCGGAAACCAGCTTCCACCAGAGGCCTCGCTAAATATGATTGGCTTGTCTTTAATAAGTTCATAGAATGCCTGGTATAGTACAGTCCACGGTTTTGCTGGCTCAGTGGTGGGAATCAAGTCGTAGTAATTATGAATCGGACCCAAAATCTTTGAGGCTTCAATCACAAGAGTCGCAAACAATGGAGCAATGACATCACGAAGCAACAAAAAATTCCATTGGGATCTCATTCGACCTTCCCCTGCCATATCCTCTCCATGCCAGATATCTCTTCGATTTGATGACAGCTCGAAGTACCCATTGATGTGGACAGGAAGCCCTACCTCCACAGGCAGTGGGAGAAAACAGAAAGCCCGACCTCGAAGCATGGATGCAGGGGCACCATTGGATGACAGCAAAGCTGCTACACCTCCCCAGGGAATGAATTTCATGTGTCTGTGCGCAGGTTCACAAGCCATATTCCGCGCACTGGAACCTCCTAAGCCTGTAGCCACCAAAAAATCCTCGACCTTGATTTTTTCTTCCGTTATTATTTGTTCCACCTCATCAAAGTCAACTTGAATGTTGTCTGGAGATATCAGTGGTGAGTTATCAGATGGCTGGTCTGCTCCAGCATCGGCTACTCTTGGAACTTTTTGCTTCTCCACCTGTGAAACAAACTCTGTGAAAGTAATCTGCACAACTTGAGTAACACAGGGCAGCTTTGCTTCAGGTGTTTGAGCGAGCTTTGCGTAAAAAGCTTCTTTGCTCAACGGACGCGATGGGTTCCCAACAATGAAATCTGTAACGGCAGACCAGTTTCCCCCAGAGAGTGGCTTGCGGTTAGTTACTTCCACCAGGTACTGAAGCTGGGGAGCGTGCATGCCTTCCTCCAGTGTATAAACCTCAACTTTTTGCACATGCCTTAAAAAGAGAACAAAGTGAGAAGCAATTTGATGAAACGCATTGAGTAACTCCTGCACCGACTCTCGGCCATAGCTTGCTGAGCTGATTTCCGAGTGAGGAGCCAATGCCTTTGTTCGCAATGGAAAACGGAATAGTGTTGCATCAAACCTTTGACGAAGATTGCAACCAAAAAATAAGTAGGGAGAAAACTGGTCTGGAAATTGTGAGATCAAGTCTGTTCCTGTAAATTTTATCTTGATTCCAGGTTGAACTAATGACGAACCGGGAAGAAAAGTGGTATGAGGATCAAAAATGACTAGGTGCTCGCCAGTAACAAAGCTCGGAACGTCAGTAAAATGATATACTGCATTAAAGCCAAGCCCAAATCGACCAGTGGTAACTAGTTTTTCCAACTTGCTTGCCTGTCCAATTTTTGCGAGATTTTCAAAATCTCTTTGCGAAAACGTTGCATCATTGTACACATAAAGTGAAGGCCCTTGCCAATCTGCCATCTTTGCACCAAGCAACGATTTTGTCCCATACTCTTTTGCATTGAAAAGTACTTTCACAGTCCTAGCACCCGCATCATCTGCATTTTGAATCAGTTCGCTGAGAATACCAGGGCCCTCAGGGTACATCTCTAAAATGTGCCTGAGACGACGGGTGAGCGATTCTTGCTGCCCATAAGCTTCAGTTGGAATTCCAAAATCCAAGCTTTCTGAATTTGAAGTAATGAGCATTTGTCGAAGCGAACCAATCCCCACTTTTGCACCTACCGCTGACGATATTTTGGGGTTGCAAAACCTCAGGCCTTGACGCCCATGCATATCTCGAGACATCCACGGAGCGTCATCGTAAACCATTCTGGAAGTCAGCACTAGAAACCCTTGTGCATCGGGCGCATATATTTCCAGATCAGAAACATGTCTCACATCATCACTCAACAGCTGGACCATGGCAATTGCAAGTTCCACCTGTTGCGCAGACAGCGGTTTTGGTGGAGGCTGAGAACGACTGTTAACCTCAAGCACATTGGTCTCCATTGCCATTGTTTTTAAAACTCCAGCAAAATCACTTGGCCCAAATTCTTTTCTAATTCCAAAATTTTTAAGCAGCTGTGAAAAACAAGCGAGATCTGGAGGGACAGCATACAAATAAGGTGCAGCATTTGCTGGGCATCGAAAAGCGACCTGATCGCAAGCAACAAAGTTGTGGCCCATCCAGAGCCATTCGCTATTGGTCAGAATCTCCTTTATTCTGATAACTTGATCACTGTCAGAAATAGCATTCAAGTATTGGTAAAGTCTAGGCACAACCGAAGCCATAAATTGACGACCAGACTCCGTCGAACTCCCACCTTCGTCTCGAGCATCTTTTTCAACTGTTTCTAAAGATGTAGCCAGAGAAGCATATCTTGGCGTCAACGCGCTCAGCTGAAGTGCAACCACAGCTGGACTTAATGCTGCTGACCAGCCAAGAGCAGACTTGAGTTCTTCAGAGTGAACCTCAATCATGATTGGCGCATAGGAGTAGGAGCAGAACAAAATCTCTTCGTTAGGGCGAACTTGTGCCGGTGAAAGCACTGGAGGGAAGGGATCAGCTTTTCTTGGGAGGAAAGGAGAACTGAGGACCCTTTGAACTGGCACCCAAGACATCTGCATAAGCCGACTGAGATTTTCCATCCTCCTTTGCTCAGCAAGCTTCGCTTCACTTGGTCCAGTGTCAAAAAGGGCACTCTGAAGAGACGTGGCGACCGAAGAAAGCACTGAGCGCTTTACTTTGGGTGTTGTCAACAAACGTACTGCATTTGTGTCCAGGAATCGCAAAAGCTCCTGCCCTCTTTGAGAAGCGCCATCAGGGTTTTCGCTTGCTGATTCCTCTATCTTCTGTGCAATAGAAAGAATTCCAGGCCAAGTCAAGGATGTTTGGAGGCCCAGCGCACGCAGTGAGACCAGGACCTCAGTTGTGCAAAGCTTCTGGCTTGGAAAATCGCTTGGCGTTAAGAGTGGTTGAATTTCTATTATTTCAGGATCGTATAATTCAGTTGCAGTTCTGAGCTCCCCGGAAACACTCGGGATGCATCGTGTTTTATTAACCAAGTCAACAAAATTGGGGTCTTGCTTGCACAATCTGGGCATCTCAACAAGCATGGTCGTGATGATGTCATCTCTAAGTCGTTCATCAAGTTGGTTGATTCTTGGAAGCACGTGCTTTCCGAACAGTGTCGCACGGCTGATGGAGGTCACGCCCAACTTCTTTAACAGAGCAAGCTCTGCTGGCTTGTCGACCCTCACAAATGAAGCCCCAAGTAACGCTTCCTCTCCCGGTCCAAGCTCTTCTATTAAAAATAGTTGTTTCTGAAAAATGCTCACATATGCTGGAGGTGTTGTATGGAGAGGGAAAATTGGGAGCGAAGCAGCAATCCTCAATTCATTTGGTGTCAGGTCCTTTAGAGAGCTCTGATTTAAGTATTCTCTCAAGTAATCCCTTTCAGGAATGTCAACGGTGCCAAATATTCCATCAAATCCAGCATTGTGGTTGCGGCGAATTGTGTCAAGCACTGCCAACACCCCACTTCTTGTTGGCTGCATCACATAGTTGAAAAAGTCTGGTGGCGGGGTGAGATCCTCGCCAAACAGCCTATCGAATACACTTCGGACGCCGCACTTCTGAATTATTGACTTGACTCCAACATCAAGAGCCAAAGTTGCAACAACTGCGGCTCTTGGAGAAAGTGAGCACACAACCTGCTCATTTGTGGGTAAAATAGGACAGCCTTCTGCAAAAAGAGCGATCGTTCTTGGTTGGCGGCAAAGATATTCCCACAGCATCTGGAACCAAGATTCCTCAGGATGATTGTTTTGCCCTGGTGTCCAAGGAACAACCGTCTGTCCGTTCCAATCTTTGGGAAGACACTCTGCAACTAGGTCTGGGATAAAACTTGGGCGGATCCGTTCAACATTTATCTGGGCTTGAAAGGCCGGAGATTTGAAAATAATTGCTATTGAGCTTTCCAACTCTGCTTCGTCGATAAGACATGCTCCGGCTCCCTTCAACAACAAGGCCTCCTGCTGACTACAAAAGAGGTAGGGAAGGCCACTTTGTCCACCACCTTGTGCTGTGTTTTCTCCCTCAGCTCCATTTCCTTCAGACAAAACAAAAGCAAAATCGATTGCTGCCTGGAGATCTGTCGGATGCTTACGAAGAGCCTTTAAACTCACCCCTTCAGTGAAGCCCATTGATTTGAGTTGGCCCAGCGAGTTGACATTAAGTGGGTAGCTTTGTTGAAAGGTCCCATACGATCCATTAACCAATGGAACAAGTGGTACTCCTGCCATGTCTTTGAAATCCGAGTTTTTGCAGAGATCAGAAAGGCAGTATTTGAGGAGAAACAGGAGCCACTCTCGTCGATTCAGTGCTGAATGCTGTCCTGGCTGTCTGAAATGCCGCCGTGTAAACACAGGAGAGGTGACCATCTCAGCAGCTGCTGTTTCAAGCAGGGACCTCCGAATTGGAATGGGGCATTTCACAACAGGGACAAGTTCTTCAAGAAACACCGCTTCGAGTATATCCTCCATCTCAACCTCAGGGCCTGAACCACCAGCATCAAGAAGCACACATCCCTGTGGGGGCATCCACTTCCCTCGTGCACCACCGACCTTAGAGTGTAGCAAAGGTATAGACGCTGCAAGCTGGTAAAATGTGTGGGTCAGAAGGGCCCAAGGCCCCGTTGCATTCTGATGCAGCAATGGCCAAAGTGCAAAGTATACATCTCCTGGGCCCAGCACTTGTGATGCCTGTTGAAGCAAACGAAGGTAGCAAGGTGCAGCGATGTCAGCAAGTAACGAGTTGTTCCATTCCGCTCGTACCCGACCGTCCCCAGCCATGTCATCTCCGTGCCAGATATCACGCCGGTTGGAAGAGAGCTCGAAATAGCCATTAATGTGGACAGGAAGTCGAGTGTTGACTGGCAATGGGAGGAAGCAAAACGCCCGCCCTTCAATGATCGGTTCCTCTGAGTCATTATTGATTCCCACACCCCCCAGTGCACGCCAACTCAACCTTGCAGCAACACCTGCCCAAGCCACTAGCTTCATGTGCTCATATTCTTTGCTTGCAGCCATTGCTCCGGCACGCCCACCCCCAAGTTGGTTGCACACACTCCAAGTTTGAATCTGGCCTGAGCTGTTGAGAGCATCCTCAGAAGTAATCTCGAGAGTGTAATCTATTGTTTGTTCCTGTTTATTGGGAGCTGCTGCGCTTGCACTGAGTGCAAAACCACGCTGCAACCTGAGAGATCTGCTCGGATTTGAGAGAAAGGTGCGGTGTAAAAGTGTTGGAGCACTAGCTTCGGGATGCCACTCGAACACTGATAGGCTTTCCACAGACTTCAGAAAAAGAAGCATATCTGTCGATTCTTGAATAAAGGTGACCAGCAAAGCGCGAACAGATTCAACCGAATGCGACTGCCTGGACAATCGACTGGTTTCTGCCTGTTGGGGTGTTCTTAAAGGAAATCTAAAAAGGGTGCCTTCATAGGGTCCCCGAGAAGGGTCCAGCGTGCAACCAAAAGCGCCTCGCAATGGGGCAAACTGATCGTTGTACCTTTCTATCACATGAGCATGGGTCTTTACATGAAGCATTTTCCCTGGGTTTGCAGGGTTGACATTAGGAAGGTATGTTGCCTGTGGATCAAACATAATGATATTTGAACTGGAAGTGAAAAGTGGCAGCTCGGTGAGATGATACACGGAATTGAAGCCAATTCCAAAGCGCCCAGTCTTTCCCCCATTGGAAGAAGCTTTTTTCAGAGAGTCGCCAATACGTTGGATGCTCGCAAAATCGGTTTCAGTGAACTGTGCATTGTTAAAAGCAAGAAGTGCTGGTCCCTGAAAGCTAGCAAGCTTTGGGCTTGGCAAAGACTGAGTTGGGAAGCTCCGCGTGTCTAAACATAGTGCCACTTCAGTCGCCCCAGCATCATCAGCATTCTGAATTAATTCCTTCAAAATAGATGTTCCCTCCGGATAATTTCGAAGAATCTCTCTAATTCGAACAGTCAGGTCAATTTTTTGCCCAAAGTCGTCGCCAAAAAATCCATCGTCAAAGGGATTTTCTGCCATTTCTTGAAATTAAACTTTTTTTTTACTTTAATTTAAGTAAATTTGATGCTTTAAGTCAGGAAGTTACAGTTTGTGGTTCGTTTGCTTTGTGGGTATACTGGCAACTTAAAAAA
>Ga0157562_1190406_pt1 | contig 14431 bp, 20 predicted proteins | sample GEODES061metaT_FD_106797 | JGI IMG/M metagenome (GOLD analysis project Ga0157562, IMG submission 106797) | Dystrophic lake water microbial communities from Trout Bog Lake, Wisconsin, USA - GEODES061 metaT (Metagenome Metatranscriptome) | ecosystem: Environmental > Aquatic > Freshwater > Lake ...
CCTGGTTTGTATAACCGTTATGAAGTAGAACGTACATTCTTAAGAGCTATGAAGATTACAAATATTGAAAAGGTATTGCCAGATCCTAAAGGACCTAATGCTGTACCTCCACCAGTTAATCCTAAGTTACAAATTGAACAGCTTAAGATACAAGCTAAACAAGCTTCTGACCAATTAGAAATGAAAATGGCTTTGCTTAAACTTATGTCTGAAGCAGAACTTAACCAAGCTCAAATTCAAAAACTACAAGCAGAAGCCGAAGCAATTAAGATTGGTATTGCTACTGAGGGTGAGAAAATGCGTATACAAGAAATTAATATGCAAATTGGTTTACAAAGAGAACGTAGAGAAGGTTTGTTAACTGCAATAAGCACAATGAATAGTGTGTACGACACAATGATGAGACACGGTAAAGATTCCCCTGGGGATGACATGGTAAGTAATCTTATGGGTGGTCAACAAGGTATGGGACAGCCCCAACAACAGGAGATGCCTCAATTACCTCAGTAAGAGTTTTTTAGTAAGGAGAGAAAATGGAAGCAGTAAGCCCAGGTAATTTTGAAGAATGGAAACAACACCCAGTTACTAAACGTCTAATGAAGATGTTAGCTAACGATAGGGAAATGATGAAAGAAGGATTGGTTAACAATTCTTATGATGAAGATGAGGAAGTTAAAGGTAGATGCCGAGCAATCGCAATTATTCTTAATATAGAGTATGAAGATTTATACGAGTCAAAAAAAACTAGAGAGGTTATAAATGAGCAATGATTCTGGAATTAATCCCGTAGGTTGGCGAGTTCTTGTAAAGCCCCAGGAAGTTAAAAAGGTATCCAAAGGTGGAATTATTTTAACTACTGAGACTACTGAAGCACGAGAACAAATGGGCAATACAACTGGTATTGTTATAGCAATGGGTGACCAATGTTATGCCGATGAACCTGCACCTTGGTGTAAAGTTGGGGATAAGATTATATTTGCTAAATACGCTGGACTGTTGTATTTAGGCAAAGACGGAAACAATTACCGTATGATTAACGATAAAGACATTACGGGAACCTTGGATGCTGATGTAGACTTGGTAGATCCTTATTTAGCTAAAACTTAAGTTGACACTTAAACAAAGATAGGAGTAAGATATGAGCGATGATGCAAATGTTACTAGTAACAATGAACTAGCCGCAGAAATTTTTCATGAGGCTGAATCCCAAGGATGGGTTCCAAAAGAACGTTTTCGTGGTAATGAAGCTGATTGGGTTGATGCAGATGTGTTTGTAAAGAGAGGTCGTGAGATTCTTCCTATTCTTAGAAAGAACAACGAGAACCTTGTAAAAGATTTACAGAGCACTAAACAACAACTACAAGAATTTAAATTAGCAGCGGAAGAGTTTAAGAAGTTTCAAAAAGAAGCTTTTGAACGCAAAGCTCAAGATTACGAGAGACGCATTGAAGAAATTAAAGAAAGCCGTGCCCAAGCTATTAGTGATGGGGATGGAAAGAAAGTTAACGCTCTAGATGATGCCTTAGATCAAGCTAAGGAAGAACTAGTAGAAGCTAAACAAGCCGTTAAAGATGCAGATAGAGTTCCTGCAACTTCACCTACACCTACTATTGAACCTGAGTTACAAACTTGGTTAGATAGTAACAAGTGGTTTGGTGAAGATAAAAGAATGACAAGTGTTGCAAACGGATTAGGTGAAAGCATTCGACTAGAGTTTCCAAGTCTTAAAGGACAACCTTTTTTAGACAAGCTTGATGAAGTGTTAGCAGAAGAGTTTCCTAATAAGTTTGGTTCAAAGAAAAGTCCTAGCAGCAGAGTAGAGTCTGGATCGGGTAGGCAAAGTCGCACAAGCGGCAGTAATGCTCAATCGTATGATAATCTTCCTGCTGAAGCAAAAGCAGCTTGTGATCGGTTTGTAAAACAAAAGCTTATGACCCGTGAACAGTATGTAGCTGATTTTGATTGGTCTTAATTTAAAGTAAACTTAAAAAGGAAATAGATATGCCAAGAGCACTAAATGAGTTTGAAAAACGTGATCGTCTAGTAGAGAAGTTGGAAGAAAGAAAAGCAGCAATAGAAGCTCCTACTCCTGCTACAGATGGCAAAACTCGTAAAAGACGCAACACTTTTAATGGTACAGAAGCCAAGATAAGTGTTAGACAACAAATTGAAGGATACCACTTACATGTCTTTACAGACGTAGGAGGTAGAATCCAAGAAGCACTAGATAATGGGTATGAATTTGTAACCCCTACTGAAGTAGGTGGTGTGAGTGAAAACGTAGTTAGCCGTAATGGTGACCTCGGAGAAAGAATTAGGTATCTTGTAAATCCTCGTGCTGAAGGCTCGGAACAATACGGATACCTCATGAAGATTAGGCAAGAATGGTATGAGGAAGATCAAGCCGAACTTCAAGCTAAAAATAATACGATTGATTCTTCTATTCGTAGAGGTAAGATTACTGGAGAAAATCCAGCATTCTATGTACCTACAGGTGGAATAAAACTTAACAATTAATTTAAAGGAGTCTTAAATGGCTAACGTTTCCCGCCCTCGTGGTCTGTCTCCAGTTGGAACTGTAACTGGCGCACCATTCAACGAGCAAGGCCAATTGTTTGCAATTGCTAACGATGCTACTAACACCTACGCTATTGGTGACTTAGTAACATACGCTGGTGGTTCTGATACAAACGGTGTTGCTTACATTACTAAAATGACCGCTGATACCACCGAGCCTCTTGGTGTTATTGTTTCTATTCGTCCTGCTGATCCTGGTGTTAGCTTACAAGGTGTTGACATTGACCTTGGTAAACTTTACATTCCACAATCTGCTGGTCTTCGCTATGTTTACGTAGTGACAGATCCTAATGTTGTGTATGAAATCCAAGCTGATACTTATGCTTTAGCAGACGTATTTAAAAATGCTGGTGGTAACTACACTGCTGCTGACTCTTTGTCACAGTCTTCACCCCAATCTAGTTTGACTCTTAAAGCTTCTACTGTTACTGCATTGGGTACAAGTGGTTCTTTAGGATTACCATTCACAGTTATTGGATTTGCTCAACGTTCAGATAATGCCGCTGGTTCTTATGCTAAAGTAAATATTGTTCTAAACAAAGCATTCTTTAAGCAAGCCCAAGGTACAGCTTAATCTAATTAATTAAATAGGAGAAATAAAATGGCAGGTGTAATTACCACAGGTTCCCATCCCAAAGCACTATGGCCTGGTGTCAAAGCTTGGTGGGGTCAAACCTACAATGAGCATCCAGAAGAGTACACAGCTCTTTTTGATAAAGACACATCCAATCAAAACTATGAAGAAGATGTTGAGTTAACTGGCTTTGGTCTTGTTCCTGTAAAAGAACAAGGTGCTGGAGTTCAATACGACTCTGAAATCCAAGGCTTTATTACTCGCTATACACACGTTGCTTACGCAATGGGTTACATAGTGACTAAAGAAGAAATGGACGACAACTTGTATGAGCAAGTATCTAAGAAACGTGCTGCTGCTTTAGCTATGTCTTTTAGACAAACTAAAGAAAACGTTGGAGCTAACGTTTACAACCGTGCTTTTAACAGTACTTATTTAGGTGGTGATGGAGTACCTTTGTGCTCTACAGCTCATCCAAATACTACTGGTGGTACGTTTGCTAACAAGCCTACTGTTGACGTTGACTTGTCTGAAGCAGCTTTAGAAGATGCAGTAATTGCAATCATGGGTTTACAAAACGACCGTGGTTTGTTAGTTGCTATTCAACCTAAAGATCTTCACATTGCTCGTCAAGAAGTGTTTAATGCTCAACGTATTCTTCACTCTAGCTACCAAACAGGTAATGCCAATAATGACATTAACGTCATTAAGTCTGGTAACTACTTGCCTGGTGGATTCAAAGTAAACCACTACTTCACAAGCCCACACGCTTGGTTTATCCGTAACACTATTCCTGGTGGAACTGGTATGAAGTACTACGAGCGTCATGCCATTACATTCGATCAAGACAATGATTTTGATACGATGAACGTTAAAGCCAAAGGCTATGAGCGTTATTCTTTTGGATGGTCTGATCCTCGTGCAGTATGGGGCGTTAACGGTCCTTAATTGTTATTAGTAACTTTATCCCCCCTTTACTGGGGGGTTTCTTTAATTTAATGGAGTTTATAAAATGGCTTATGAAATGTCTAAAATGAAAGGTAAGCGTCCTGAACCAAGCATGACCAAACAAGCTGGTGAAGGTTCTGTAAAGAATATGGCTGCTGCAAAAAAGATGGCTTCTACAATGAAACCAGCAGCAAAAAAGAAAATGATGAAAAAGAAAATGTAATCTTAGTGTAGAATACATTCATCCAATGACGCTGTAGAAATACAGCGTTGTTATTCTAAACAACGTCAAAGGAGTTTTTAAATGGCAAATCCAACCCGTTTCCCCGCTGGTATTAGTACTTATGTCAATAAGACTAACAGCGTTCTTGCTACTTTTCCTAATGTTCCAAACCCAACTCAGTCAAGTGTAGTCACTTCTGAAATGAATCCTTATGTTGCTGGTTCTTACACAGTAACTAATACAACTGCCACTATTGGTGCTGGTACAGGTCTTACTGGTTTTAATGCAGGTATTGTTTCTCTTGCTGTAACTACTGCATCTGGTGGTAAAGCCGCAATTGCTTTTAACGGCAATAGTTCTACTGGTCAAGCACTACAATTGATTCCTGGTAATCAAATGTGGTTTAACACTCAAGTAGCACACAACTCTACTTTCTTATCAGACAGCACTACTGTATCTCGTTACGGTTTGTTTGATGTATCTGATACTACTGGTACTATTGCCAATGGTGTTTACTTAGAAAAATCTGCTGGTAGTACAGCTCTTAAACTTGTTATTAAAAACACTGGTTTAACAGGATCTACTGTTACTACTACTATTAATAACGTAGCTGATTTAGCTAAACCAAGCGGTATTTATGGAGACACCAGTTCTACAGTTGGTACATTAACTACTGCTGGTAGCTCTAACAAGTACACAAGTATTGTTGTTGGTACAGCAGGTTCTGGTTACGCACAAGCTCCTTTAGTTCGTGCTACTGGTGCTAACGGAAGCAGTCCTTATGCTCAACTGTATTGCCAAACACAAAGCAGTTCTTTGTATGCTCCTTACATCACACACATTGGTGGAACAGGTTATACAACATTTACAAACGAAGTTAACCATTGGCTTGATCTGTCTTTTTGGTATGACGGTAAAGGTCGTTTCTTTTTTGGTGTTAACGGTAAACAAGTTTTGTCTATTGGACAAGACGGTACTACTGCATTAGCTGCTGGAGGCACTGCAACTTCTGGTAATTCTTTTGCTGTTACCAATGCTTCTATGACCTCTTCTATATCTCCTATTCTTCCTTATGCAGGTGCTTTTGATAACATCATGCCTATGGTTGCTCTTAACGCTGCTGCTGGTTACGCATTAAATACTAATGCTACCAACATTATGTTTGTTGATAGTATCCAATGTGGTTCTGAGTACAATTAATATGCACACTAAGTTAGTACACGAAGCTACCCAAGACAGTATTAATGTTTCCATCGTTAGTGATGGAGGCAAAAATACTGTCTACTTAGTAACTGGTACTATTGTTAACGAGAATGATTCTGTATTTGATATTATAAATATCAACAAGTTAGCTGGTAACCCAACTAATATTAGATTAGACTCAACTGTGTTTATGGTTGAAACTGGTCTTAGAGTATTAGTAACCTATCGTAATCAACCTTATGTTTTACCATTAGAAGGTAGAAGTAAAATTGATTTGGGATGGGTTAGTGGTTTAATTGGTCACGAAATTGATATGGTATTTAAAGGTACGGGATCATTTTTTATTGTGCTAGATGTAAGCAAAATGGGAGTTTAAAATGTCTGACGTAAGAATTAAAAGTGGTGAACAACCTAGGTATTTTTCATTTAGTGGGGTTAATTCTACAACTACTACTGGTGCATCTACACCTACGTATAAAGAAAGTCCTTGGAGCACATTCCAAGCTATTGTTACAGGCACAGGTACTGTTGGTGCTACTGTTGTAATGCAAGGTTCTAATGAAGATGCTACTTATACTGGTACTAATTCTAATTGGGTAACTATTAATACATTTACACTAACTGGTACAACTACAGCTACAGATGGATATACATCTGTTAGTACTTGGCGTTATGTTCGTGCTAATGTAACAGCTATCTCTGGAACTGGTGCTACTGTCCAAATAATCATGGGTGTTTAATATAAGGAGTTAGTATGTCTTCAACTAACTTTGTTAGTGGTACAGTTATAGCATCAGCTTGGTTAAATGATGTTAATGGTGTTACTTACAACAAAACATTTCCAGATGGAACTATTGCTTTAAGTACTGCTCCAGGATCATTGTTGGATGCTACAGCTGTATCTTATAAAGAAGGTACTCTTGCTAGTGGTGCTGTTCCTCGTACTGTAGCAGTTAAATTACAAGAATCTGTTAGCGTTAAAGATTTTGGCGCTACTGGAAATGGTACAACAGACGATACAGCTGCAATTCAAGCAGCAATTAATGCAGTAAGTTTAGCGGGTGGAGGTACGGTTTATATTCCAGCAGGCACTTACAACATTACAAGTAATTTAGATTTTAATGCTTGTTCGTTAGTGTTTGATAAAGGCGCTTTGTTTAACGTAACTGCGGGTGTGACGGTCATTATTCGCAAACAAATTACAGCGGGTGACTATCAAATTTTTAATACAACTGGAAACATTATTTGTGCAGGAACTGTAAACCCAATGTGGTGGGGCGCAGTTTCTACAATAAGTGATCCTGGGCCAACAATAGCAGCATCCAACACTTTGGCATTTCGTTGTGCTGCAAAAAGTTTTATTGCTGATTACCAACCTATTAAAGGAACCTTGACTAGCCCAAGTGGGCCTCAAACACCTTTTGATGTTTTAATTCCTCCTGGTGCTTTCTATTTGTCAAACGGATTTGCGGCAGCCGTTGGAGTTTCTGTTCGTGGTCATGGCTGCAACACTTTACTGTGCCGTCTTGCAAGCAATGCAGATACTGATACTGCAATTCCTCTTTTAACTGTTGGACAATCTTTAGCGCCAGCGCCAGGACTTGCCTACGACAATGGCGTTGGTGTAGCGCAATCTGAAAGCGTATTTACAAGCGCAGGGTTTACAGAAACAGCCGCGCAAGCATATAATTTATATTTTGTAGATCAAAACCCTACTGTTGCAGCATTTAAACCCGCGTATCCTGGTTGTCAATTTAGTGATTTGTTTTTTACATCTTGCGGCATTGCAATTGACATGAGCGCAACCGCTGATGTGACTGGTGAAAACATTGTTATTGACATGGGACTTACGGGGATTGTGTTTGGTGCTACACAAAACGTCGTGCTTAACAATGTGATTTTGTATAACCAAGTTTCGCAAGCAATTGTTTTTGGCACAAACGCTAGAGACATTACCATTAACGGTTTTGAAATTGAATATCCACAAAGCATGGGAATTTACTTTTCAGAAGCGCAAAATAATAACGACAACATTCGTTTTGCAAACGGTAATTTTATCTCAAACGCCCAATATGCTGGATTTTTAGGAATGGTAAATATTCGTGGCGGCAACTCAAATATGTTTTTTAACAACTGTTCGTTCCGCAATGTTCCAGGTATTGCAATCAATCAATCTCTTGGGGCGGCTGGTGTTAGCATTACCTGCGAAGACTGTAATTTTAATGGTTTGAGAACTACGTCTGCTTATACTCAAGGTAGCACAATGAGTGCGTTTAGCACTGTAAATGCGACTATGTATTTTAAAGGTTGCGAATTTAAAAACTTGTTTCAGGCTTCAACATCAAACATTGGTTCAACTTCATTGACGTTTCAATCGTGCAAATATTCTGGCATGAACTACTCTGGAGCTGTGTTTAATTTTTCTAGCGGCTCTGGAACTGCGGACTTCATGGCTATCGAGGGCGATAATGTTAGCCCTCTTGTTTCTGGTAACGGCTTGTTTATTCGTGTCAAAGGCAGTTTTAATTGGCTTGGAACACCGTATGCTGACTCAACCAATCTGTCGTGGAATGTTCCTACTGGTCTTGGAAACCAATACTATGTCACGGTGACTGCAAGAACAAACTCTGCCCTTGCTGTTGAAAGTACAAAATCTGCAACGTATTTAGTTGATAAACAAATAGCGTATACAGGAGCAACTTTTAATGATTCATTAGGTTCTCAATTAATTTATGCCTCTCCTGCTGATAGTGCATATGGACAAGTTATTCCCACGTTCAGTTTTTTGGCGGGAGGAGCAACACAAGTCACCTCATACCCAAACCCAACAACTTGGAAAGTAAGCATCCCAAATACCTACGCTAATTACAAAATTAACGTGGAATTCCTCGATTAATGAGAAACTTATGGCAAATAGCAAAATCTCAGCCCTTACTTCTGCAACCACGCCTCTGGCGGGAACGGAGACTTTGCCAATTGTCCAAAGCAGCACAACTAAGCAAGTTAGCGTTGCCAATTTAACTGCTGGTATGAATGTATCAACATTATCATTAGCAGCGGGAACTGCCGCATCAACGCAAACAATTTCGTCAACGGGGGTTATTTCAAGTGGTTCTGGGGCTAATATAAATATTAGATTAACCCCTAAAGGCACAGCTTACGCGGAAATCTATGCAAACTTGAATGGTTTTTCTGCAACAGGCCAATCAATTCTTGTTTTAAACAATACTGCGGGTTCTGGACAATCTCCAATAGATTTTATTATTAACGGCACGTTGTGTGGGCGTGTAAGAACTGATTTTGCTGGAGGGGTAACTTATGTTTCTAATGGTGGAGGCCACGAGTTTTATACTGGCGGTGATTCTGGCGTAGGAACTAAGCGATTAGCAATTGCTTCTGGCGGTGATGTGACTGTCAACACAGGTAACCTAATTCCAGGCACAGCCGCCAAAGGCATAAACTTCACCGCCAACACTCCCGCAGCGGGTATGACAAGCCAGTTGTTGAACTGGTATGAGGAAGGTACATGGACACCAAATCAGGGTGGTGGATTGACTGTTGTTGGGGCGTTTAGTTCAACAGGTAAATATACTCGAATTGGACGTAACGTAACTGTAAGTGGTACGGTTACAGGTGCAACAAGTGTTGCATTAACTGCTGCTGGAGTTATCACAACTAATTTACCGTTTACCGTTGGTACTGCGGCGCATGGTAATGTGACTAATGTGGCTTTAACTTCTTTTGCCGCAATAATTTGTACAAGTACAAACTTAACATCTGCTGGAGCAATTTCAGCCACTGGAACGCTTACGTTTTCAGCAACTTATTTTGTTTAAGGAATTCTATGTTTGATAAACAAACCGTTGTAGACCGCATTGAAGTAATGGCAGACCACACAGTTGCAGTTCGCTATGTAGTGACTGTTACTGAAGATGGTCAACTTTTTGCTGAACAGATCAAGGGGAACTATTTTAAACCTGGTGATGACTATAGCCAAGAGGATGCAAAAGTACAATCAGTTTGTGCTTTGATACATACTCCTGAAGTTATTGCTGCTTACAAAGAGGCTCAAAATGCAAACATTAATCCAACTGCTTAAATCTCGAACAGTCTTATTTGCTTTGTTTTTGGCAGTATTGTCAATATTACAAGGCTATGTAAACTTGTTACCTTTATCTCCAACAGACCAAATGTTTGTAGGAATTGCAATATCTATTGTTGTGACTTTGCTTAGAATGGTTACTACTCAACCCATTTCTGAAAAGTAAAACATTGTGTCTAACTCACTTGTAGTAACTGTATTTTAAAAATGGAAACACAACAACTTATTGACACTGTTCTTGGAATAAGCTGTACCGTAATAGGTTGGTTTGCTAGAGAATTGTGGACGGCTGTTAAAGAACTTAAAACAGACTTAGCTAAACTTAGAGAAGACTTACCAAAGACTTACGTAGATAGAAATGATTATCGCAGTGACATGCACGACATCAAATCTATGTTGGGTAAAATATTTGATAAGTTAGATGGTAAACAGGATAAATAACTTGTTACTAGGAACAAAACATGTCTTACAAATCACGTTGGGATAATGGTGGCTGGTTAGTCATCTGTGACCAGTGTGGTCGTAAATATAAAGAAAGTGAGCTTCGGTTACGTTGGGACGGACTTATGGTCTGTCCTGGGGATTGGGAACCTAGACAACCCCAAGACTTTGTACATGGTGTAGCTGATATTCAAGCTCCACTTTGGGTTAGGTCAGAACAATCAGATCAATTTATATTTTCTTGTAATCTTCTTACTATTAATGGTCAAGCAGATTATGGTACAGCAGATTGTGCTGGAGCAAATAGAGTTAATGGATATACTCCTAGTAATTATCCACAACCAGCAGACTAATGGAATAAACTATGAGTTCTACTTACAGTATTAATAGCAGCCAAATTATTTCCCTAGCACTAGGTAGGTTAGGTGTGCTTGAGATTGGTGATACTCCTGATACCAATACATACAACAATGCTTTGATGTCTCTTAACTTACTCATTAAACAAATGAGCGTAGATGGATTAAAGCTGTGGAAAATAACTGAGCTTATTATTCCTACTACATCTGGTCAAACTTCATACGTATTAGGTGGGTCTACATCTACTTTGATGTATGACTCTTTAAATCCTACTGTAGCTATCACTGACAAACCACTTAAGATTATCCAAGGGTTTTACCGTAATATACAAGTAACTCCTAACATAGATACACCTGTACTTATTGTTTCTAAACAAGAGTACAACATGTTAGGTTCTAAGTTTTCTACTGGTACAGCTAACACTTTGTTTTATGATCCTAGAGAAAACAACGGTATCTTGTATGTGTACTTAACACCAGATCTTAACTCTCAAACAAACATTCAATTGCACGTTGTAGCCCAAATGCCTTTGAATGATATTACTTTAGGTACTGGTACTTCTACTGATACTCCTGACTTTCCTATTGAATGGCAAAACACTTTAGTGTGGGGACTAGCTGATGAGTTAGCTATGCAGTATGGTGTTCCAGTTAACTCTAGACAAGAGATAGCAGCAAGAGCATTGGTGTATAGAGAAAAGCTCTCTGATTGGGATGTAGAGGCTTCTAGCACGTTCTTTATGCCTGACTTTAGATCTACCAATCCAAACTCTTACGGACGTTAATATGACAACCGAAAGAATAGCACTTACACAACCAATAGATAGTCGTACAGGATCTTTTGCATCTGATGCGTATTGTGCTAACGTTTTCTTTGATAGTAGTAATGGTAAAAGAGATTGGGTTAAAAGACCTGGGCTAACTTTAGCTACTACTATTGCCAGTGGAACAGCACAAGGTTTAACTGCTTACAATGGTAATTTAGTATCTGTTATTAATAACACTGTTTATCAAATTAATCCCAGTAGCTACGCTGTTACTAATTTAGGATCAACGTCTGCATCTACAAGCCAAAGTTATTTTGTAAATACATTTCTTAGTACCTATTTGTTTTTTCATAATAAAGTTAATGGTTATTTACTAAACCAATCAGGAACTTTAAGTACTATTAACAACACAACTGTTGTAGCTATTAGCATTGACAACCCTGGTTTAAACTATAGTACAGGTATTACTCTTAGCTTTTCTTCTGGTAGTGTTGCTGCTACTGCTACAGTTATATCGGGCAATATAACTACTATAACCATTACCAATCCTGGTAGTGGATACTCTAGTGCTCCTACTTGTACAATTAATTTACCTGCTACTCAAACTCCTACTGGTTCTGGTACTACTGGCTTTTATACTGTGTCTGTATCTAGTGCTAGTGGTATATACACAGGTATGTTTGCTAGTGGTACAGGCATAGCACCCAATGCTATGGTTACTAGCATTAATGGAACAACAATAACTTTAAACATTCCAAACACAGCTACTGTATCAGGTACTATTACCTTTCAAGATTTAGGTTCTGGAGCAGTGTTAACTCCTGCTCTTAACTCATTTCCTGCGGGTCCTTTTGTATCTGGTACTGTGTTTTTAGATCAATACGTATTTATTGGTACAACTAACAATCGTATATACAACTGCAACGTTGGTGACCCAACTCAATGGAATGCTCTTAGCTTTTTAAGCTTTGAACAAACAGGAGACACATTAGTTGGTATTGCTAAACATTTGAACTACCTTATAGCTTACGGTTCTTCTACTACCCAGTTCTTTTATGATGCTGGTAATGCTGTTGGTTCACCTCTTACTGTAGCTCCTAGCTACACTATGGAAATAGGTTGTGCTAATGGAGACAGTCTTGTTGCTACTAGTAACACAGTTATATGGGTAGCTACTACAAAGACTTACGGTAAATCTGTGTACCTTATGGATGGGGTATCTCCTATTAAAGTATCTACTAGCCATATAGATAGACACTTAGAAGCTGATTCCTTAACACACGTATCTGCTTATGTGTATAAGATAAATGGTCATACCTTCTACATACTAACGCTATATAACACCAATAAAACTTTAGTCTATGACTTAGATGAAAAGATGTGGTACACCTGGACTTCTTACAACGGTTCATCTGAAAACTATTTTGTACCTACATTTTATGCAGATGCCAATAATACGCCCTACTGTTTAGACAGCACTAATGGTAACTTGTACTACTTTAATACTAATGTTTACCAAGATAATGGTCAACCTATCTATTGTAGGTCTGTTACAGATATTAGAGACAACGGTACTACCAAACGTAAATTCTATGGTCGTTTAGAAATTGTTGGGGATAAGGTAGCTGGTAACATGTACATCAGTCATTCTGGTAATGACTACGCTAGTTACTCTACTCCTAGGGTTGTTAACCTTAATGCTCCTAGAGCACAGGTATACCTTAGTGGAGCTGACAGACGTAGGTCTTGGCAGTTTTTATGCTATGACAATGTTCCTCTTAGGTTAGATGCTGCTGAGATTGATTTTAGACTTGGTGAAATGGACCAAGAACAATCTGTTGGTAGCGGTACTCAATACAAGAGATAATTGTGATTACATACCAAGTTGAAGAATATGAAAACTGTATTGAGGAGATTAAACCTCACTATATAAAGCACTATGAAGAGTTATCAGTAACAAAAGAATTTGATCTTGATCCTGACTATGAAGCCTATTCAAACCTTGCTACAATAGGTTTAATAAAAGTAATTACTTGTAGAAAAGAAGGTGTACTTATTGGTTACATATATTTTATATTGTCCAAAAATCTACACTATAAAACAATGTTAGTTGCCTGTGAAGATATATATTATTTAGAAAAATCTGAACGTAAAGGTAGGGTAGGCATTAACTTGTTTAAGTTTGCTGAACAATACCTCAAGTCTATTGGAGTTAATAGGATTGTGTACTCTACAAAAGTACACTTAGATAATTCTAGATTGTTTGAATATCTAGGTTATTCTTTTATAGAAAAACATTACTCAAAACTTATTTAGAGGTTTATTATGGGATTATCATTAGGCAGTGTTGCAAGTGGGATTGGAATAGCTTCTGGTATTAACGCTATTACTGGAGGTGGTGTAACCAAAGCTTTAGGGCTTGGTGGAAGTGGCAGTGGTGCAAGCACTGGTGTTGGTTCAGCTACTGCTGCTGCTAATCCTATGGCTCCGTATCAAGCTCAACTAGCTCAAATGTATGCTGGATATTTACAACCTGGACAAAATGCTGCTCCCCAAGCTATGCCTGGATTTACTCAATTTCAAACAGGTGTTGTTGCTCCTGCTGAACAAGCTTCTCAAAGAGCTGCTGGTAGTACAGGTATGTTGTACTCTGGTAATGAAGCTCAAGCTCTACAAGGTGTAGCACAACAAGGTTATTCAGGATTTATGAATAACTATTTAAGTCAATTGTCTGGTGGAGCTGGAGCTGGATTTAATCCCGCTGCTGCTGCTCAATTGGGTTCTGCACAACAAAATGCTCAACAACAAGCTATTATGCAGGGTATTGGTGGTATTGCTACAGGAGCAGCAAGTTTGTATGGTCAGTTTGGTGGTAATTCTCCAAATACATCAGCTATGTCTACTCCTGGGTATCAAACACAAGGTGGTACTTATACCTATGGTAGTGGTTTAGGTGATACTAGTGGTATGGGTACTGGCTCAAACTATGTTGGTCCTTAATAGGAATAAATTATGGCTTACTTAATGTCCGATGTTGCTGCTGGTAGTCAAGCTGCGTTACAGTTACAGCAGAATATGGCTGCTGCACCTAATGTGCAACAAGTTGAAGCCAATAAAATGCAAGAGCAACAAAATACTCTGCAAAAACAACAAGTTCAAATACAACAAGAACAAGCTAATGCTGCTAAAACTAATCTTGCTAACTTAGTAGCTGATAGTAATATAAAAGCTACTGAAAAG
>Ga0157562_1151134_pt1 | contig 14417 bp, 3 predicted proteins | sample GEODES061metaT_FD_106797 | JGI IMG/M metagenome (GOLD analysis project Ga0157562, IMG submission 106797) | Dystrophic lake water microbial communities from Trout Bog Lake, Wisconsin, USA - GEODES061 metaT (Metagenome Metatranscriptome) | ecosystem: Environmental > Aquatic > Freshwater > Lake ...
ATGGAAGTGCTTCCGGAATTGTAAGCCATCCATCCAGGCAATCCCGATACGCTAACTGATGTCAATGGTGAATCCGAATAGATCTGAGGCAAGAGGGGTACATTGAAAACCGTAGCACCCGCTGAGTAATCCACAGTTTCGGATATGACTACTGGAACATCCTTGAGCGAAGAGATGAAGTACTCAAAACTACCAAAGATGGTTGAAGTAGCTCCGGAAGGAATATTGTCCACGACTAGATTAGAGTATGTATCGTAAAGGTACAATCTGGAATAAACGTTATTAGCTAGAACGAAACCGCCTGTTAGATCTCCGAATCCTGAACCTTGTCCAGGTCCTGGAGAAACTGTCAGACCTCTAGTTTTCAGAGCTACCAGAGGATACAGAGGATTCGCAGGATTTGATACAGTGCCTGAGATGTTTTCAAAGTCAGGCTTGAAAGGAAATCCTGAGATGAACATGTTACCCATAGTTCCACCTACCACTGGAGAAGGAAGATTGTTCACCGAGATGGAAAAATCCACTTTAGCTACATTTCCTATTCTTGTAAAGTTAGCTTTGTTGACTTTGTAAGCTCCTGCTGTCCATCCAGACAACGTTGCATATCCCTCTGGGTTTAGGACTGGTGTCCAAGAGCCTTTCTGGTAATGATCCAATGTGTAAGCATCCGAGGAATCGTACTGAGTATTTCCGAATCTGATTCCAGAAACAACATTTCCTCCTGAATCCAGTGTGAACATTGATGTTCCGCCTGAAGTCTGGAAATCCACTATCTGAGGCTCTCCGAGAAGAGCTGAAGCCGTGGAACCGCTACTACTAGCACCTGACCCGATCACTGTCAATCTAGCCTTTCCTTTCTGCAAAGAAGTTTCAGTACCTCCTATGATCAAATAACCGCCGTTAGTGGAAGTGACTCCCATTTCCAAGATCTTATCAGATGAACCATTGACTGTTCCAAAGATTCTCAGTGACTGATCAGTGGAATCTGATGAATTTCCCAATCTGAATTCCCACTCTCCCACAGGAACTCCGGTGGAGAATGAAGATCCCTTTGAGATGAAGAACCTAGAATACGATGTGGAGCTGTGAGAAGTATCTATTCTGAATGAAGAATCATTAGCATCGTAATTCAAAGAAGAACCGAACACTGTCAAACTATCTGCCAACAAATAGTTGATGGAAGAGGCGGAAAAATCTTTGGGTGCATAGATGGCTACTCTATTGCTAGTGTCTGTCACCAGAGAAGCGGATGCTCCACCGTTAGCCGATAAGTAGAAAAACTTATCTGGAACTGTAGGATGCAAGTCAGCAGTCTCGATCGAGAGAATCTGTGTATTATCAGCGTTTGAAGGATTGGACTTCAGAGAGATCAACATACCTGCTCCTTGATCGATCCTTGCGGATGCAGCAGTTCCTGAAATCACAGGATCCGTGTTGAGAATTCTAATTTGATTTTCGAGACCGCCGAACAAAGAGGTCCAGGAAGAGACTGACTGATCCAACCAACTTGCAAGCTGTCCGGAAACCAGAATCTGTCCAGTTGCTCCAAGAGAAGTTAGATCGCTGGCTAACAATTGAGAAGCGCTATGAGGGTTAGGATACACAGTCGTAGTATCAGGAGAAGTGGATCCTAAGTAATTGTAAGCAATGGAAAAATAACCTCCTAGAGTATTGATGCTATCCACAAGATGCCAAACACTAGTTGGACCAGCTTCAAAGAAATTAATGGCTCCATGAACATTATCAGTCTGTATGAAAACGTCTCCAGGAGAGTAGGGAGGATTGAACACATATCCGGAAGTTGGACCAGTGATTCCTAAGTAGATGTAGCTTCCTGTGGGTCCATGAGGGCCGGTGAGACCGATAGGACCTTCAGGTCCTGGAATTCCAGGAGGACCAATGAACCCCGGATCTCCCTGGGGACCTCCTCCATTCAGAACTATCTGCTGAAAGTTGTAGTTGATCTTTTCTACTACTTGTGAGACGTTATCTCCTGCTAATAGGGATTTCAGGTTAAGTTGCGACATTAGTCTTTGTTTTTCTATTTTTCTATATATCGATGGCAACCAGCTACTGTGCTGGTTAAATTCTAGCAACGTTCACACCGAATCCCAGAGAAGTGTAAAATCTGCTGTCTAGAGTGAAACTAATTTGCACCTGTAGATTTGGAAGTAGAGTAGTTTTAATGTCCGATCTCATCACGTACTTGTTTGTTATGAACTGACTCTGTGTCAGAGTAGACTCCACGGCACCCGAAGTATTATACTCAATTAGAGGTCTTTCCGAGATAGATGCAGTAGCTCCACTGTTACCAGTTTGTAGTAGATAGAAAGTGACACCGGAAACATCGTATAGATTCATGATGTTATCTTCCAAGTAAGTCATTGTCAGAGAATCCACTTGAGAAGGATCGATCACATTAGGCAGACTTTGAGAAATTGCTAAGAATTCTTTTCTAGCTCCGGATGAAGCAGTGACTCCCATCATCTCTCTCAGGAATTTACTGTAAACATCAATGTTCACAGTGACCTGATTTCCCACTTGCGTGTAAGTCAGTTCAGGAGATTCTCCGTTGATGATGAACTCGAAGAGTTCAAATTCATTCTTAACTTGCATGGCTTTGGAACCCAGAAAAGATTTGATTTCTTTCATCTGTGTAGCACCGCTGATGTCTTCGTAATTGGACACAGTGCTGTACTTTCTGTAATATGCATTATCCCAATTGGAGCTCCAGACAAAGAGATCTTTGAAATCTATTGCAACTTCTCCAACAAGAGGATAGACACTCTTGTATCCTCCAGAAGGATTGATTCTGAGAATTTCTTCTTCAGCAACTTTACAGAAGTACTGATTTCTCAAGTAGTAAGTATCATTCAGAGATTCAGCTATGAATGTGTTGGCTAGTTTAAAATCATTGTTGAATTCTAAAGCAAAATCTTCTTGCTCCCTGGAACCAAAGAGAAATACGTTCTTGAACTTAGGTACGTAATTTCCCTGATATCTGTAAAGGTTCAGAGGGCTGGATTGCGTAACTGAAATTGCTCCTATCACAGGGTAATTGAAAAGCTCAGAGGGCTTATCGGTGTCTGCTACTGGAACGTAATCATTGGCCGAGTAAAACTGAACCGGAGAAACTATCTGAAAGAGGATCTTGTTAGAAACTAGTGAACCGTCGACACCTATAGTAGTCAAGACTGGAGTGATCTCAGTGGAAGTGCCTTGTAAAATCTTAGTGATCTCATAGAAAGAAAGAATTTCTCTAGTTCTGTTATAGTAAGAATCTCCTCCGGAAGCGTAATAGAAAATATGTTGATCTATATGTTCATTCGGATAAACGGCAGGAAGATCGACGTTGATAGCGCTGGATATCGCAGGCAAGTATTTCCACAAAGATGAAGATCCAAGCACAATTCTATAGTCTTGAACAGTTTGGATGTTAGAATAGACGTAAGTAGTCTGAGCATTCGGAGTTAAGTATCTGATGGAGTAAGGAAATGAGTAATAACCAACATCAGAAAGAGGATGAATCAACTCAGTCAGGGTTCCTTCGATGGTGGAATTTGCTATTAGTGTCCTATGAGTCGAATCTGAAAAATCAGGTGATAGAGAATAGGGAATCCTAACATCAGCCGGAACAGCTCTGTAGTAGAGATAATCCGTGGTGATGGAAGGATCTGAGCTCATAGTTCCAGGATTTAACTTGTAAGTTCCCATATCTCTTCTGTTCTCCATCGTGTAGAGATCTACGTAAGAAAGGTTTCCATCAAGGTTCTTGTAAGAAGAAACAGGAACTTTGATCATATTGACGATGAAACCAAACTTTTCGTTGACAATGATGTCAAATTCAATCAAGTCATTGGAGCTGAGATCATCCTCAGCTACTGGAACTATCACGGATGAAAATTTATATCCGTCATACTTGGAAGAACCTATCAGAATCGATTTGTTTGCAGTAAAAGATTCTCCGACCAGAATTTTTATTCCTCTGAAGATCGTGTAAGTGCTCTGTGAAACTGGATCATACTTAAAGATGGAGTATCGTTCCGAGGATTCCAGAGGAACTATCGAGTCGACACCGTTCACTTTAAAGATCTCTGATGGATAGCCAACCACGAAATACTCACTGAACCAATCTCTGGTAGTCGATGTAAAATCGTAAGAAGAGTCCAGAGGATCGAAGAAGTAAGAAAAAGAAAAATCTGCGTACTGTATAGGATCAACAACATCCGGAACATTTCCCAAGTATGGCCACTCATGAGAATGAACTGAAGCGTTAGCGTCCGGAAAATTTCCTGATGGGCTAAAATTCATAACGCCAAATGCTCTGCTCAGATTAAATCTGTATGGATTGTCTCTTATGTCCTTTCCGTCAGGAGAAACCCATTTCATATCATATGGAACGACTTTGGAGACTAGAGCTTGATCTTTGAGATAGTTCTCTTGCATTCTCTGGTACTCTGAGGAAATTCGAGAAAGTGCAAATCTGGAAAAATCCCATTGAGATTCTTTAAAAGTGAATATCTGAGAATCCTGAAGTGTGGAAGTAGGAGACAAAGAGAAGAAACCTTTGAACTTGGAAAGAAGATTTTCTTCAAAGTAGAGTATCTTATTTCCAGGCAGGACTACTAACTTACTAGGAGTTTTACTTCCCGCCAATGAAATTCCTGTCAAGCCTCCATCACCAGTGTAAAATCTAAGATCCGCAACTGATGCAGTGGGGCCGCTGAAATTTAATTGAGCTAATCCATTGAGATCCAAAGGAGAAGATCCATCATCGTAAACTCCAATGAAAGTGTACTCTCCCGAAAGACCTACAGGTTCGAAGAAAACCACTTGGTAGTAGGGACTGGAAGATGCACCGGATGCTAGTGTCAAGCTATATTCTTTAGCTCCTATGTTATCAAAATACTCCATCAACTCGGCGTTGTAATTCTTACCGTAGTCTGAAGACCAGTAGTCAGTGTCAAAATCTCTGAGAGGGAAGATGGAAAAGAGACCAAAATCTATCTGATGAAGAGAGTATGAAGTGACTTTGTTATCATGAGTCAGTTGGAATTTGCTACCTTCAGGAAGCTCTATGACCGCATATTCAGCAGCATTGTTAAAGTAAGAAATCTGCTCAACATCATCATAGAAAGGTTCTTCTAAGTAAGAACTGTAAGAAACCGTGTTGCCAAACACTTGGTGCTGAACTAATTGCGAGTAGAGTCCAGTAGTCTGAAAATACTCGGTGGTTAGGATTCCTTCCGCAACAGTTCTATCCAAGTAAACTCGGTTCTTTGTTGTCTGAGAGCCTCCGAAGAAATACACAGTGGACTTTCCAGCAGGATTCGCAAAACCGTAAGAAGAGACAGTGGAAGCTTCTCTGATGCTGTAAGTTATGGTAAGTGAATTGCCAGCAATTCCATTCTCCTTATGTCTGATGTAAACTGTGTTTCCATCACTAACTATATCGAATACTATGAAAGGGAAAGACCTGAAAGCATTCTGAATAGTAGTAGCAAGTTGTGATAGATCCAGTGAATTTCCAGGATGAAAAATAGTCTCATAGTACAAACTTCCATCAGTATCAGTTATGATGGAATAGTCGGGCCAGAACTCTCCTGGATTGAGAAGTGGTGACTGCGCTCTGATTCTCCATCTCAGAGGAACATCCGAGCTGTAATGAGCTACTATCTCAATGTAATCGAAATCATTGAACGTGGAATTCACTGTGAATTCCGTGTTAGCCTTTCCGGAAGTAGTCAGGAGTGTAGCTGGAGTCTGAGATAGCATTTCATTGATACCTGTGAAATCCGAAATGTCTAGAGTAGTTTCATTCAAATTGATCTGAATGTCTGTCTGAAAATTGAAATTGTCAATTTTAGTGTTAACTTGCTCAGTGCTGTTGATGTTGTAGAAGTTTCCGTTCTTGTCTTTAAGATAGAAAAGACGTGAGCTTTCCTGAATCAGGTCGTTATTGAAAGAAGAGATGCTCCTATTTTCGATCTTGTCTGCAGTGGAGAAATCCACTTTATACCCAGATAGTGAAGAAATTGTCAAAGAAGATGAAGAGGTGAATCCAGTTATCCCAATCTGTGCTTCTTTACCCATCTGAGTGATGGAAGACACGGAAGCAGTGGCAACTGATAGAGTGCTACCCGGAGCATAGAAAGTCAGAGCATCGCTGACTGATAAGTAGGGAGAATTTTCCCATTGTCCAGCAAAGTATAAATTGTAAGAATCAGTTGAAGATACTAATGTCGTGAAGACATCAGTGACATCTGTAATTCTCTGAATGCTAGTCGAATCTGCAAAGATCTTTATACCGTTAGGATTGTTTTGGATGAAACTTCTTGATGAAAGTTTGTTACCATCCACTCCTGCCCTCGGAAGAGGAGTCTGTCCCACTGCCAGAGAATGCTGTTCCAGAGCTTTGTCGCTTATGGAGAAGGATGCTAGGTCATTACCCTTCATGTAAAGACCGAAATACCTGTTGATCGTGTATTCCTCTGCTGAAAAATCGTTGAAGAGGAATTCCAAGTTCAGGATGCTTCCACTCAGAACTTTGTTTCTTTGAAATCCTGAAGTCAGGAAATCTTCCATTCCCAGAATCGAAGAAACACCAGAAAAATAACTGTCGAGAAGTTCAGCTTTCTTAGCGAAGGATCCCTCTGTGTAGGAGATTCCATTGAAAGTAGTGTAACCGCTAGTCTGCAAAGAAACTGACATCTCAGAGGAGATTCTCGCAGGATGATTCTGAAAGTTTCTGATGTATGTTCCTATTCCTGAGTTTTCAGTGAGATCAAAAACTTTGACAATCAACGAAGATTTCAGAATCTCCTGATTAACATTAGTCTTCCAGGTTTCAAAGGGTTCATTGTAGGTAAAACTATTCAAAGGACCGTTAGCTCTAAAGATCACAAAGTAATCTGGGATAGTATCTTCCAACCTAAGAGGAGCAAAGTAAGAAAAGTCTTCGGTGTAAGCATTACTTGTGTTATAAGATGACCCGTAAGTGTAGAATCTATCGTATTGAAGTGAAAAATCCCGTTGAGTGGAATAGTAATCAGAAGCATCCTGATGAACATCATAGACTACTTCAGGAGGAGTAGTTCCCTTATCAAAGAAGTTATAGACATCTATGACATAGTTGGATTTTATGCTGACTGGAACCTTTTTGAAACGAGAGTCCGAAAGAACATCATTAGCTGCTATGGAATTTAACCAAATCTGTCCACTGGAATCCACAGTGATCTTAACGTTTCCTGTGAGCTTGGGATTAGTTCGGAGAATTCCGAAAGACGTGTTAGATTCCAGTAGAGGAGAATCGTAGCTCTTTACTATGTACTCCCCTTCTCCATTCACGTTATAGAGATAGTTTATGTTACGAGAAGATGGAGAAAAAGCTTCATTTTTGAAGAAAGATACTGTCCCAAAGGGAAATCCGGAAGAAGTGGTGACTTCTCCATCCGTTGCAGTCAGGCTAATGACTATCTGAGTGTCTTCTCCCTGGTTCTGAACAAAAATAGAATATCTAGCCGGATCTGATACGGAAAGAGAAGCCGGAATTTCCACACTCGATGCAGTGGGTCCTATGGAAACGGATCCATAAGAAGAAGTGATCTCAGTGATGGAAGTCACTGAGGAAGAAGTGCTAGTGTGTCCCAATGTGATCTCCTTGATCTCATCTTTCTGCGAGTATTGGTAGGAGACTAATGCGGAATTTCCACTATTTTCTTCAAAGTAGGTGCTTTTTACTTTTAGGTTAGAACTCATCTTTTACTTTAATCTATAGCTGTTATATGCTGTATTTATCCAAATAGTTAACTATGTCAGACGAGAAAGATGTCGTGCTAGTTAAGGGATTCGTGGAAACCTGAGACGGAATATCAGCTTTGTACTTAGCAGTGATCTGTATGTCAAATGAGAACAAAGTTTCATTCTGAGGAGAGATATCGAATCCAACTTTTTTGATGTAAGTTAGGTTAACTAGATTAGGGACACCTCCGATGTTACCGATTCCGGTGCTGGAGACTCCGTAATAGTCAGTCATTCTGTACTGGAAAATCAGAGGGATAGAAATTGCATTTCCACTTCCAGTTTGCACAGTTTTCACTGCTCTATAATCAGTACCGTTAACTATGATGTCAGAGTAAGAAGATGGTGCTAAGTAAAGATAAGCTCCGCAAGTATTCTTTCCTATCAAGAACCTGTCATTATTGAAGAATCCTAACTTCACCGGATAGTTGTCTTCCGGATTGGAAGCTGTAGCTCCAGGTAAGCAATACATAGCTTGTTGCTGGTAGTTAGGAACGGTAACATCTCTTTCGAAAGAATATGCATGAACTATTCCTGGGTAACTGGCCGCTGCGGAAGTGATAGAAGGCTGATTGATAGTAGCTAAACTGTTGCTGTTTCCGTCATTCAGTGATGGGTGATCCGTGTGAATTGCAAAATCAGTTAAATAACCGTTACCGTTAGAAGCAGTTCCTGTGTAAGTTCCATTCCATACAAATGATGCTGTAGTGTCAGAAGAATTTCCAAGATCTGGATACCAGGTGAAGCTGGAAGGTACGGCAGCTGTGCCTCCTGTGACTCCAGTAGTTTCTATCAAAGCATTCTTCAGACCTATGTCTGTGTACCTAGAGTAGATGTACTGAGAGAATACTTGTGAACTCTGGAAAGGTTGAATCTGAAGTTTCTCTCCGTTTGCAGTGGAAGTAGCTTTCAAGCTAGACAATGAAAGTGGAGCTATATCATATCTTCTGCTGATGTCATAATCTTTTCCAGTGCTAGGATCTGATGGTGTCAAAGGAAGCCCCAAGCCTCCAGGAAGAGATGAAATCAGCTGAAGAGCTGTCGCCGAAGAGTTACTTATGACTATTTGGTAGATATCGGTGAAGATTGCACCTTTCTGTTCGGAAGAAGGAAGAGCACTGACTCTATCCTGGTAGTAAGGCGAGGAGAGCGATATCACAGAGTTGTTAGCCACTATGTAGCTATTTCCGCTTGGATCCACCACAGAAACGTTGAGAACACCCTTGGCTTGCTGCACAAGAGTTAGAAGAGAATTGTAATTGTCTTGCAGTGTCTTCAACATATCATAGAGATTTATGATGCTTCCATCCGAGTTAAAGAATCCCGAAGAGATGACATCGGAAGAATGTGCATAGTAGCTATCCTTTTGGACAAATGAGGAAGAGAGGTGTATGTCCAGACCTCTTGCACTCAGATCGTTGTTGAAATTGACTTGAACTTGATCCAAAGTGGATTGCTGAAGAGTAGTGTTGATCTCAGCTTCCTGCTCAAGTTCTGCTGGAAAAGCTACGATGATGCTGGAAGACCAGTCAGATTCGATTGGATTAGATGGCCAACCAGCTTCTGAGATGGATTTGATTCTGATCTCTACCTGCTCACCCTTTGTGATCGGAATGTCAAGTTGGTTGATATTGACTACATCGGGATTGGAGACGTCTTCGACGGCCCAGTCGTAAGTTCCTGTACTGGAATTGAAGACCTTTCCTCTGATGTCAGTTTTGTACTCGTTCCAATTGGAAAAGTATGCTCTAACTGTGCTTCCAGTGACAGGGTCAGTGAAATCGTAATAGTCTACTCCAGGAGCAGTACCATCAGAAGCCAAGTATCTGTAAGAGATTACGAACTGGATGACTTCCTGAGGTTGAGTGTACTGTGAAGCCTGTGGAGAAGGCATTGCCCAGAAACCTCTGACTCTATACATCGGAGAATCCAGTTCAGCGGGAGGATTCTGTGCTATAGTGCTAAGATCACTGACTAGAGAAGCGTAGAGATTGGAAGCAGTCGTCTTCTGGTTGACCAACTGAGATAACTGGTTCTGTGCAGCTTGCTTAGCTGCATCTGAAGTGAACTGTGTGGTGTTGAGGTACTCCTGTTGAGTCTGGATCGCAGTGTTAAGCTGAGTGATCTGAGATGCTACAGAATTCTTCTGAGCAGTTATAGTCTTGATTTCATTGATCGTAGCTGTGCTGTTCTTCTGAGAGTTGATCAGAGAAACAGTAAAATCGTTGACATTGAGAACCGGTGCCGATGGAATCAGACCGTAAACTGCAGGTATCGGTTTTTCCTTGGAGACACCCAGAAAAGTAGTTCCAAAATCGGTGACTTGAGAGTTGTAGTACTCACTCAATGACAGGGTGGAAGATGAAGTGGCTCCTCCTAAAGTAGCATCCGATGTTGTGATGCTAAGGTCGTTAGTATAGATGGCTACACCCGGAGAAAAGTTACGAGTAGTTACGTTATAAGTCTTATCGATGGGTTTGATGAAGATGACTTGCCTTTCATTGAAACCGAAATTCACTTGAACATTCTTCACTGAGAAAGGAACAGGTGTGATGAAGAGCTTGGAACCTATTGCTAGATTGCTAACTCCGGAAGTTCTCACAAGGCTGACTTTGTTAGTGGAAGTATCTATGAAAGAAACTTGATAAGAAGTCAGAGAATCCAAATCCACAGAATCTCCAACTTTGAGTCTCATCGAGTTGGTAGTCGACAAGAGATTATCAGTGTAGGAGATGTTATCCAGAACGTATCTGTTGACTTTAGTGACTACTACGTTTCCGTTGTTGTCTAAAGTTTGAACCGTCTCGTTGACTATGTTGATTACAGTGAAAGTTCCACTGTACCTTACGATAGTGCTAGGAAGATCTATGAACTCTTCGTCTATGAAGTAACCAATGGACTGGCTGTTCAAGTCTGTGAGAAGAGCATTGTAGTCCACATCATTTCTACCCTTGTATGTAGTGTCGAAGTATGATTGTTGCTGAGCAGTGAGTGCATTAAGGATGACACGTTGAGCATAAACTTGCTGAAGATCAAAATCCACATAGTTGGAGATGTCAAAATTCACATAGAGTTGAGGACTCAGAAAATTCTGAAAGAACCAATTGGGTCTGCTGTAGAATTGTGTAGGAACTTGCAGATTGCCTATAGCTAGAGGTTCTTGAAAAATTCTGGACTCTATGATCTGGCGATAAGAACCGTCAGAAAGTCTAACTATCGCTTGTCCATCCAGTCCTGAAAGAGATGAGAAGTTATTGTCAATTCTCTTGATCTCATTCTGCATGTAACCGATCGAAGGAAGTTCATAAGTAGCAGTAGCACCGGATGAACTTTCCACGGTCACCTGAACAGTCTGTGCGTTTCCAGCTACTATGTCAGAAAGGGACACTAACAAAGCAAAAGCGTTCTGTTCAACTCTGAGAACTGTGTCCAGGAATTGGGTAACACTGTTGCTTGAAGGGTGTGTGATCTGTGTACCATTTGATAGGAAAACGCCGGCCGTTGGTGCGGTAGCAGTAGTTCCAGTGGTAGAAAAAACGCTTGCTGTCATCAGTATCTATTCTTTAGTATTTTATGTCGAAAGTGAAAATGTAGTTCTTAGCATCTATGCAAACTATCTCAATGGAAGGAGCACCTGCAGCTGAGTAAAAGTCTGAAGAATAGATTCTTCCAATCTGAACTCCGTAAGCAATTCCGTTGCTATTTCTATCCAGCGTGTCGGTGAAGATTGCTAAGTCAAAGGAACCCTGTGTGTACATGTCCATCGGATAGTTTCTGTCCACTACAATTTTATAAACTTGACCATTCTGCCACCTGGTGTACGTATCATCCACGTAGATGTAAATGTTACGGTTGAACTGGTTAGCAATTCCGTTAGACAATTTTACGTAGTTAGTGTAATTGTTCAATGTCAATGTCTTGTTCCAGCTAGTAGCAGTGGGTGTGAAATCTGTCAGAACGTTGACCAGAGGAGAACTTGGCAAATTGTACTCCTGAACGTTGCTAGCGATTGCTATCTGGTTAGGGACTGATTTATCCAAAAGAATTCCGGATCCTGCTGTGATGACATTCAGATTGTATGCCATCTGCACGGATGTTAGATTGCTATAGATGTTCAGGATCTCCTGGTAGTTCTGATTGATCAGTTCAGTGAGAGTCGAAGAGTTCTCGAACATGACACCAGCAGTTGCTAGCTGTTCGTTGATGTCCGCTATTTCCTGATTGATGGCGTTAATGGAAGTTCCTCCCACTACTATGTCATTGAGCTGGTTGACTTGCAACTGAAGGCTCAAGATCTCATTCTGGTAGTCCAAGAATTGGTTGGAAATGCTCTGCATTCTGTTCAATGCATCCAAGAAAACATGAAGGGAGAAAGGAGAGTATTCATTGACTGAAGTAGCAACTGCAGCTTGCTGGCTGTTAGTATCAAACTTTAGATTAATCTTAAAGCCGTAAGCGTTACCGTTGAGCCCAGAAACTTGGTTAGGTTTGAATTTATCCAATCTTGGAATGTAAGAACCTCCTACTAGAGTATCCTGAACATTATCCAAGAACAGAACTCCGAAGAGATTTGTAGCTATGTTTCCCGTGGAAGTATCCTGAACATCGTAATACACCAACACAGTGTTGAACTGGAAGGAGACGGATTCTGGCACAGAATTGAAATCTGAAAATGTGTTCAGAGAAGGATTGGAAGAGATTGGAAAGTAATTGTTAGTGTTGAAATCTATGCCGATTCCATCCAAGTCACTTCTTCTGAAGTTAACGGAAACAACAGTTCCTCCGACACCTTCTTTGTAGCCTCTTATCAAGTAAGAACTGCTGGTGACTGAGTCAAAAGTTCCACTTCCAGTGGTACCAGGCTGTGTCCAATAGGAGTTAGCTTCCGGATAGAGAAACCACCATCCAACTTGATAATCAGAAATGGATTCATTGTAGGAGAATAGTTGGTACTCACCGGGAGTTAGCAGAGAACCGTTCACGTCCTCGATCACAGAGGATAAAGTTGCGCCTGGTCCGTAGTTAGAGAACTCTGAGTCAAAGTATGCTAGAGTGCTCAATCCCGATGGATTGACTTGATCGTAAGATCTTCCAGTCAAGTAATCAGTGTTGAGAGGATTTGCCGGAGAATTGATCAAGTTCTGCTGAGCGTAGTAGTTATTGTCGCTAGTTGACTTGAAAAGAACCAGAGGTGTTGCTCCATCCTTAGTTGGAACATTGATATAGATCTCCGAGTAAGCATCGCCAATGCTCTTCAGAGAATTCACCAGATCAATGTCACCCACGTACTTCACCACGGAAGTGTAGTTAGTGGAGTTGTTCTCCTCAGTGTACCTGAGTCCTGCAGTCAAGTTGGACTCCTGAGTCGTAGCTTCTCTGAAACGAATTGCACCAACCTCTTTTAACCACTTGAAGAATACTCTTTCCGACACAGTCTGCAAACTGCTTGGATCATAAGTAGGAAATGAGATCATTGTAGCTTCCAAGTTCAGAACGTAGTTCTGAAGAGACTCAGCGAACATGGTATTGTAAGTGGATGAATCCGTCACATGCGCAAAAGCACCTGGAATAGCATCCAACTGTATGAAATTCTCCTCGTTGGGAGAAGGGTATGTGGGTCTCTGAATGTTAGGAAGATCCAACAATGCATACTTACTGAAAGTGAATTTCTTTCCGGTATTGTTGAATGTCAATCCCAGATCGTCCGAAGCAGAGGAGAATGTATAAAAGGTTCCACCCTGGATCTGTATGGGTCTTATGAAGGGCGCAATTGCCATTAGTTAAGTTTTAGTTTTACATTGTTCGAGCGACTGAAACGCTTCCTGTAGCTCCTGTTATCTGTCCGTTAGTGAAATCCCAGAGATACCAGCTTCCTCCGTCGTAGATGCATTTCAACTTGTCTCCAGTTGAGCTGAGAACGATGGATCCTGTCAATCCAGCAAAATTGGAAGCTGTGATGTTAACTGGTCCGGATGGTCCTTTCAAGTGATAGATCTCAACAACTTGTCCAGCAGCGGAACCGCTCTGAAGAGTCATCGGATAGCCCGCAGGAGCATCAGATCCTGTTCCTCCGTTAGTAACGATCAAGTACTGAATTCCAGCTACTGGAACAGAACGTGGAGTCGATGATGTGAGGCTGACGATGCTGGAGAAAGCTGTAGCTACTCCAGGTGCTCTGTATTCTCCGCTGAAAGAAACTGCTCCCGAAGCGCTGAGAAGAGAACTTGAATTGGAAAGTGTCAAGTTTCCCGAACCCAAAGTCAGAGAACTCTGTGAGATGGAAACTCCTCCAGTTCCAACGATGGAAACTGAAGTGGAAGCTCCAACCGTTCCCAAAGTAGTGTTTCCCAGTATGGATGCGGCATTTCCCACAGATAAAACTACTGAGGAAAGAGATGATGCTGAGTTAGACACCTGAAGAGAATTTATCCCAGTGAGAGTCAGAGCTTTGGGATCCAGAAGTTCACAAACTGAGTTCAGAGTGCTCTGTAGAGCTGAGAAGTTTGCATTTATCGTCAATCTTGAGAGTCCGACATTATCCGATCCCTGGATGGTAGTAATAGATACTGTAGTAGCCATTTTTCGTCTTTTTAAATTATTTTTACTATATATCAGAG
>Ga0157562_1011348_pt1 | contig 13894 bp, 1 predicted proteins | sample GEODES061metaT_FD_106797 | JGI IMG/M metagenome (GOLD analysis project Ga0157562, IMG submission 106797) | Dystrophic lake water microbial communities from Trout Bog Lake, Wisconsin, USA - GEODES061 metaT (Metagenome Metatranscriptome) | ecosystem: Environmental > Aquatic > Freshwater > Lake ...
GGCATATCCAGTTTTCAACTTCCAGATAGTGACCAATGTGATTTTCTATTATTCTACATGCATTATTTCACAAACATTCAATATTTGCACACAAGAGTGCATACAAAGTAGCATAAAAATCCAGTCTTAACAAAATCAACTCAAACTCAGTCATCCAGTTGTGATAGCATAGCAACTCCTCTTTGGACCCAGTGTTCTTGTGGTTTGGTGGATGGGATTGGAATAAAGCAAATGAAGTTTGAAGAATGTCCTGTGGTTGCCAAAACCCCTCTTCTATCACTGGTTTTGTAGACTGGGCAATCATAATGAGGAAAATCTATAAGGTCTTCTTTTCTGCATGGGTTAAACCAAATAACCGGTGCATGTGAAAACAAAACTTTGGGGAGACTTTCGACTAAAGAATGCTTATGCTTGTCCCAACGAGACCCTTCCAGGAACAGACCATACACATACACTCCATCCCGAGGAGCAGTTTTGTAACTTTCTTTAGGCATCATTTCAAAATTGAAATCAACGTTATCTATCGGAACTGTGTATCTCCGAGCAAAATTTTGGCTTGCACCAGTCACAAATGCTTGTGTGAAGAAAAAGCCACTGATCCAAAAGACGGCCGGCGGCTTGTCATCAAGCCACTCCTGGAAAAAGTTTAGTCTTGCAAGCAGGTCAATGACATAACTAGCAAGCGGTTTTAAAGAAGGATAGGACTTTGCTTTCCACATTGCTGGGATTTTACCAAAAAATAAAGAATTTCCAAGGACCTCAAGTTCTGCTGACATCACAATGAGACCTTTCACTGCTTTCTTGATGTTCTTCAAGCTCGAGACTATCACTTTGTTCAAGTTGTTGAAGCGTAACAGTTCCTGACAGAGCACTGTGTTCATCGATTCATTCCATTTTACAGGGTACTTGAGCTGTGCTTCTTCCATTTCAAACTCTGCTGGCATTTTCTGGAGAATATCACTGGCAACATGGCTAATGGTGTCATCCTGAGAGCCAGAACTGCCGCCACTCCCCTTTTCAGTCGATAAAATCGAGTTGAAAAGACTCTGCGTGTCGTTGTTGTCTTTGCTTATGTTTGCATTTTCATGCAATCCGAACACCTCTGGAGAAGTGGTGAGTGGGAGTGTGTCGATGAAATCCTTGTACGAGTCATAGCTGCCATCCTGAGGAATCACGTAGGTGCCGGAGGGAGAGATAGCGTGGCCCTCCATTAAAGAATCTTCGCAAACAAGTCGGTTGAGAATGCAGTGAAGTGCCCGGCGATCCTTGTCATCTGTTACCCGACCACCATAGTTGCACTCCCCAGTAACATACCGGATTGCTTTAAATGGAACCTGTTCATTCTCGTCGAGAAACATTGACAGCTGTTGCAAACTTATCTTCAGATCTGAATTATTAAATTCATATGGTATGTTCCAGCCAAGAGGGCCAAATAGTCTTCTTTCCTGGACAAGGGCATGGAAAAAGCACATTGCAAAGAGAAGTCGCCTAAATTGCAGACCTTTCGAGCAGGATGAAAAAAACTCCGGATCAGAGACAGGATCTCCGAGGTATGAGCCCAGCAAATTTGCTCGCAAGCCTTTTGGTGGTTCAATGGTCATCTTGATACCATTCTGAAGAACACTGACAGGGAAAACATCAGAAGGGTATGTTGTGCACCACAATCGAAAATTTGCGTGGGTTATGTCAGGCATGAGCGCCTCAGTAATCCTCTCCAACGATGTCATCCAACTTGGAGCAAGATGGCAGTTTTGAAGCACAACCCAAGACCCTTCAATCTGTCCTCTGTCAATCATTTTTTCGGCAACAGGCCCTTGTCCTTGTCCTAAAGAAACTGAGTTCAAACCTAACTTTAAATTGTCTGCAGCCTTCTGGATAGCGCTCATTGGATCGGAACCAGGACTCAAAATGAAAACAAGAGGGGTGATTGGAGAGGAGTCTGCATAACATGCCTCCAAATCAAACGGGGGAGGCTTTACAAATTGATCGCCCATGACGCTTCTTACAAACTCCAGCACACCAAGAGAAAGCTTATCGGGTCTGATGCAGCGCAGCACACAAAGCTTCTGCAAAGTGCTGAGTTTGTCATCCCATATTCCAGGCAAGCGCAACTTGTGAGGTTCAGAATCATCGTAAATCTTCTTCCAGTCATCTTTTTGGGAATGGAACTGGTCTCTGATTGAGGCATAAGCTGGCAAGTCATCCAGCCTGCAAAAGGCATCCCAACTGGGTGTTGAGAGCCATTCTGGACAGGGGTTGGGATGGGGATTGTCCATCCCAACACCACCTGTAATAAGAAACAGCCATTCCTCTTCATCAACCTTTGCTTGCCCCTTCAGGATTCGAATTAAAAGAACGAAGGAGAAAAGCAGCTTGTCCTTTTCAAGCAACGATCGGCAGACATTGCAGTACAAAGCATAGGTGAAATGGTCCTCCAAATTTTTTAAGCGCCGGGAAACGTCTTTGCTTCTTTCAGACTTCTCAATCGATAAATTGAAGAGCTGAATGAACCACATTAGTGAGTATTGATACACCGGCTCAATGTTGGCTAAGTCAGCAATACAGAAGAATAGTATTTGAGAAGAGTAGGCAACAGGAGAGTAAGAATTTCGCACTGCATCAATCTCCTTTTCTGTTTTCTCTGAAATTTCTTGCTTGCGAGTGATTTCATCAGCAAGAACCTTTGAACCATTTAGAGTGTTGATTGCAGCCTCGTCTTCCAGAATATTACCAGCCTGGTTCAAAATCTGCAATATTTGATTTTCGATGTCGCTGAGCTTTTTCCTGTTCTCAGCAGACTCAATGATCAGCTTGTTTTTTTGGTCCTCAAGATCCGGGCGTTCTCTTGAAACGACAAACCCAAGTAACTGATCCTGTAACCCCTCTGGAGTGATCATAAAGTTCAATAAGGTCACCTTGACAGATATTTCTGGCAGATAATGAGGATTGCGAAGTTTTGTTGTCATGTAAAAACGGAAACTGTCAGAGTATTCTACTGACTGGTCTCCCATTCGAATCATATTTACACCGCCTTGCTTGAAAACCTGTTTTAGTAAAAGGGGCTCTAAGCTCGGATCGAGTTCTTCACCAATGTTTTCAAGCAAAACAGGATGCCCAAACTGCACTGCATTTTCTAACGTCCTCAAAAAGTCTGCATCGGTTAATTTGATGACATGAAGATGGTTATCCTTTTCCATATTGCGAATCCACTTGTTTGCTTGCCCCTGAGGATCAATCATCAACGGCCACCGTCTTGCATTGAATGTGATGATGGCATTGTCAATTGAAAAGTTGTCAGTCGGGAGGCCATCAATGTTCCACTGCCGAATAGTAACCTGGTTTCCAAGAGTTCCAGAGAGTGTAGGGCTCAATGAGCAGGGGATTCCTTTCTCTTTGCACTGATTGATCCATGTCTGAAGTTGCTTTTGCCGAAATAATGCTGTAAAAGGGCCCAAGTAAGCCATCACACCAGCTGATATCAGAACATCTCCAGTGAGATTTTCATACACAGTGCCAAGTTCATCCCGCAGCTGTCCCCAGCGTGTTTTTTCCCCTCCAAGGCCATCAATCAGCTGTGTTGCTCTAATTAGTTTTTTCTTGCACAGATCGACTTGATCGTTCAGGTCGCCTTTCTTGTTGTTTGCAGCATTAAGCCCATCCTGCAAGGCTTGAAGGCCATCTTCGACAGCTTTTAGTTCTGCTTGCTTGGCACGAAGTTGCCCCATGGTGAACTCAAGCTGCTCCTCTGCAATCCTCAAAGCTTCTTTTTTGGGGGCCACTTCTTTCGCAACTCTGTCGTATGTGTCCATTGCATATACCCATTTGCAAAGACCAGCTGCGGCTTTGGATGCATTCTCAGCCTTTTGTGGAGTGAAATTTTCGTTGGTCATGTAGCTGTCTCGGATGGTTTTGATGACCTTTGGCGGAATGTTATCCTTGTCATACTCTTTAAGATTTTTAACAAAATCAGAGTCAGACATCATTTTCTGTGAAGGCCCCCAAAAGTCCATAATACGTTTTGCTGGATCCGAAGGGTCTGGTATACGCTGAGGTTTGATTTGAAGCATAACACAAATGGTCTCTGCAACCAGTTTAATTGTTGAAGGAGGATTTGCAAGTGCTTTGATCTCATTTATTTCTTGAGGCTTGATCTGATCAAGTGCTGCAACAGCAGCATTTAGTGCTGGGATAGCCAATGCAAGATCTGCTTCAACCTCATCCTTTTGTGCCTTGCAAATGGCAGCTTCGGCCTCAGCAGCAGCAGTATCTTTGGAAACTTCTGCTCTTTTCGCTTCGACGCCTGGCAATTGGTTCTGTATTTCAGCCATAAGCTTGTCAGTCTCAACGCCTGAAAGCTCAAGCTGAGGTTTCAGCTCTTCAAGTTCTGCCTGCATGGTATTAACATTCAAAGTTGCAAACTCAAGCTGCCGAAGTCCAGATATGTATCGGTTTTGCTTAGTTTGCACTTCATCCCGCTTCTCAGATAAACTCTTTTTGAACGCTTGAATAAGCTCCAAATATGAAGTTGGTGTAACGTAGTTGATTCGACCCAACTGAGCCAGAAATTCTTCTGAAAGCTTTGAAACATCCTCGTGAAACTGCTGGCACATACCGACAAGAGATTCTCTGACTGATTCGGCTTTCCCCAAATTAACATCTGCAAGAAAGCGCTTTGCCACTGCATTTAAAGCATCTCCTGGCCATGCGGTGAACCAGTCAATAGCGCAACAATTGATGAGCGAAGGAAACTTCCGGAGCCTGTCTCGGAATGCATCTCCAATTGGGCTGAAGGCCAGAACAATGTGCATGTTGTTGCGAACGCGATTGATAAAATACGCCATGAGCTCGACGGAGTTCATATCGGCAGCTGCTTTTCCGTACTGGGCCTTGGCAAACACTCGGACCGATTCGCATATTGCTGCCTTTTCATCATTAGCAAACAAATTTGGGACTTCTCCAGAGTTGAGCATGTTGTTAATGTCTTCTACAAATGACTCCGTCTTAATCTGGGTGTCGCTGAAAAGGAATACTAAAGGTTTTTGTCCGGTTCCTGCCCCACGGATGACAGCCTTCAAATCTTCACGCCATTCCAGCTGAGTGTAATTCTTTGATATTTCTATCTGTTTGATGTTGTAATCAGCCATATGAGTTGCCAACTTTGCAAGACTTTGCCTGCCACTTCCTCCAACCCCAACCAGCAGAGCATTCCCACCTGGCATCTTGAGCACCCTTGCAATGCGAGAGACGTGCTCAATCGCAAACATAAATAGCACAAGGTTCATTGGGGATCGAGACTGGCCATTGTACTCAGCAAGGTATGCCTCCATCCTTTCCTGAAGTTCATTCAAGTCTTTTATTTCAGTGTAAGGTGCGTTGTCATCACGCTCTTCAGGCATATAATCGCCAAAGAAAACCTTCCGCATCGAGCCATAATTGATGTCACCGTCCGGATTTTGGACATGCTTGAAAGTTTGTTTGAAGTTCACACTGTAGTGCTGAACGCACATCTGCTCAACGTGAGAAATAAACCATTGGCGGTCACTGTCATCAACCAAACGATCCCCAAACACACGCAACGCTTCATGGGCCCACAGGCGCACAAGTACTGACTTGTCAAAATCGGGGTGTGGCTTATGCATTACCATTCCTTGGATGTTTCTGGAGAAATCACGCAAGTTGAAGGTGTAATGACTTTTCTTTGGTGTTGGAAGCAACTGAGCCATGGCTGCTCTGTATGTTGAAAGTGTTGCATTAACGACGGCATTCACTGAACCATTCACTTCAGATGAAAAGGACTTGCTGCCAAAATGCCAGTAGCATATTGCTGTGAAGATGCGCGACAATGTTGCATCATCGAATTCTGCAAAGCAAAACAAGTTGAAATGACGCATCAAGCGCGGGGTAATGTGGTTGCGACCTCCTCCGGGTGGGCCCATAGCTGCCAGTACTGTTGTGTCAACAATTGAGCGCCAACTCATTTCAGCGAGATCATACCAACCCTTGCTGTCAATAAGCTGGCGAAGAAGCTCAATAGGAGGCTGTGCACCATACTCTTCAACCTCTGGCATATTCAAGTCATCAACAAAAATAAGAGCTCGGAAGCCAACTGGAGGTCCATAAACACCCTTCCGACGCTTGTCCAGTTTTCCATCAATAATATTTTGGGTCATATTAGCACTGGTTTTAGCACTAAATCCAAGGCAGAGAGGCTTGTACTTTGACTGGTCAAGTTCCTTGTAGATAGTATTGTTGATGTATGCCGACTTCCCAGTTCCCGTTGGCCCACATACAAGCAAGGGCTTATTCCGTGTCAGCAGCATCGAAAGCAAGTACGAGAATTGAGCCGTGTAAGAAGTAGGCACAACAATTGAGGAGAACTGTGCACCTTCTTCGAAGATTGTATCCTTGAGAGTGCTTGTCCAAAGGTCCCACCTTTTGTTTTGTGGATTGTATAAATATTCCCACATGTCTCCTTTGCTTGGAATTGGACACATAAACTTTCCCTTAAAGAATTCGTCATCCCAGTCAGGCTTCTCCCATTTTCGCAGCTGGAGTGCCGTGATTACATTAGGAAAGGCCTTTTCAATATAGCAGATGTCAGCTATCACTTCTGTCAGGAAGGCTGTGAACTTTTTCTGGGACTCTGCAGTTCCAGTGATCCCAATGCTCCAAAGCAGTGAAAACAAGAAGCAACACTCAATGTGCTGTTGGCGTAGGTCCTGTGTCTTTTTGTCAGGTTCTTCATCTGTCGCAGTGACTGTGCCCTCAAGGCTGATTTCTAAGCTGACTTCAAGCAGAGTCATCAGTGAGTTTACTAAGCTTGTGTCAACTGTTGGGGCCATTTCAACTAACTCGCGGCGCAGAAAGGCCAGACTAGGCTCCACAAGCCAATTGAATAAAGACAAAAGAAGCTCTTTCTCCCAAGTAAACAGTGAGAATTTTTTCCGAGAGCCTTCCTCTCCCCCTTGCAAAACAGAAGTGTCCCCAAGGGAATTTTGGGCTTGGAGCAAGTGTTGTGAATCTGCAAAGGCTTCAAGCCAGGAATGCAGCAAAGGTTGCCAGCCAAGCTGTTCTGGCTCCATGTAGATCATACCACAGCGGCTCACTGTCGCAGGCGATGCCACAAGCAAATCCATCGGCTCAAACATCATTGACATGACATCAGACATCGCAATGATTTCCCCAGACATCAAGCACAGCTTTTTGTTGTCATCCAGAACAGTATTCATGTTCTCAATCCAAATGGCATCAACAGGACCATCAAACAAGATCCATTTGCGGTCATCCGGTTGTCCAACTTTATTAGCTGCAGCATTCCTGTAATTTATCGCCAGCACTCCATCTGTCCATTCGTGGCTGACAGGATCAAACTGCCCATACAGTTGACCCATTGTGATTGATTTTGGGTTCATCACAAATGGTATCACGTAGGACCAGCGGTGGTCATCAGGATATCTATCATGAAGAAGCCCTAAAGTGTCTGCAAGGACTTTCCAGGCCATAGTTTTCCCTGAAAAAGGCAACCCAACAATCATAAACCCATGCCGCACAACCATCATATCATAGATTTGTACCACCTTATCCCAGAATGTCGCCACCGCTTGCAGTTTGAACTTCAGGCAAGTGTCGACAAAGGCCGTGTGCATTGCATTTCTGTCTGGTGGCTCCACCTGAACCCCAGGGAACAAATCAGAGACAATTCCATTAAAAAGGGGCACATCCGGACTAAGAAACTTTGGAAGGTTGACATCAATGATAGATCGAAGCACCAAAATGTCTTCAGCTAAGTGACCATCTGTTCGTTTGAGATTGCCAGCAGCACGAAGCACTGCCATCACTGCTCTCATTCCATAGTCATAATGTGACTGACTGGACAGTTGCTCCGAGCATAACTTGTATGTGGTCACTATCTTCACAGCAAGCGACTTGGCTTCTGTGTATCCAAAAGAGTACAGTATTATCTCTCCAATCATAGTATAATCAGGTACCATCATAGCAACAGTTCGAAAAAGGACCTTGAGGTTATCCGGCAGTTCTGCACGGCCAGCATACCCAGGGTTCATTGTGATAAAAGGGCAGCAAGTCGCTTTCAATGGTAGCATCGTCCCTTCAAACATAAACTTGTCCACCCCTTTGGCTTTATTTGTTTGTATGCAAAGCACTTGCTGTGCAACCACTGAAAGCACCTCTAGTTGGATACGATTGAACTCATCAAAGCATGCCCACGCCCCAGTGCTCGCTAGTCCTTTGAAAAACTTTCCCATTGCAAGGTAGTCAAGGCCATCAGAACAGTTTGTGACAACGCACTGGATCGCAATTGCTTTGCCTAGATCTTTGGTTGTCTCGGTTTTACCAGTTCCAGCTGGACCCTCCGGAGCACCTCCCAGGTTCAAATGGATCGCTCCCATAAGGGTACGATAGCACCTGTCGGTAAGAGGGGTGATGACAAGGCGTCCATTGTTTCCTAGGTACTCAAACGCATAGTGCTGCATAGCATTGATCATTCGGCATTTTATTGATCCCGGCTTTCCTGAAAGAGCACTCTCACTTCCAGATGCCCAATAGTAACGCAGTTGTGCTTGCCAATCAAATTCGACTGGATCTGAAATACCCAGATGCTTGAGCTCTTGCACTGTATCTCGGTTGTGCACGTCCAGCACTGTTAACGCACCGAGAGATGTCCTGAGGCTCTTGGAAATCTTTCCCCGCACGAGCTCGACTGTGCGCAGCAGTTCTTCGCACTGTGACTCATAGTACTCTCCAATTGATCTTTCTCGGATTGCCTTTTCAACATTCTGGGTCCACACAATCTGGTTGATGACAAGAACAACCTGTCCTTGCCATTTTTGAACCCAGTCAATACGATCAGATGAGAGGTACGCTTCCATTGAGCAATCAACTGCGTAGGCAACAGACTTTTTCATCATTATCTCCACTTCACTTAGCCACGATTCAACATTTCCACCAAAACTAGATGGGTTGATTTTGTTATGCTTGACTTCCGTGTACGGAAACTGTACCACTTCCTTCCCAGGATCCAAGCACGCAGTTATGTCCAGGTTTTCTTGAAACTCGAGGCTTGAAATCCCATCAAAACACTTCTTTAAATGAGGCTGCACTCTTAGAGGATCTTTTGTCTCAGCAAGAATTTCAAGAAGTTCATCATTGGAAAGGAAGAAAAAACGTGGAAAAGCCAATCGCTTGGTTTCGAGGTAGTCATTTAAGCCTTTCTGGATTGTCTCCAACTTCTCATTTGCATCTTTCAGCTTTTCAAGGAGACCCGGACGCCGTGCAACAGAAAGTACAGCGGGATCTGCCACAGTATCTGACATTGACTCTCGCCAAGTGTTATCAACGGCCTTGAACAATCTACCCTCTACGGGCATTTGTCGCATGATGTCGTCAGAGCCAAAGATAGGTTCAAGATACAGCCATGCAGACTGCATCTTAATCCAGTTATCAAGAATATCTTGTAAACTTTGCAGAGTCGATTCCCATAGCTCAATTCGTTTCTTGTAAGGCTTTATGTAACGACTAGAGCGCATTGCTTGTGTTTTCACTATCTGATCATCCAGAAGCTGTTGGATTTCATCCGTGCTCTGCAAAATATGGGTGCCACTCGTCCTGTACTCTTTGGTACCCATCTGCAAACCCTGCCATTCTTCCACCATTTTGTCCATTGCCTTTTCCAAGCTGTGCTCTTTAGAAGCTGAAATACAAATTTCCTCGATAGCAGCACAGTTATGGTGTAATCCGATATCAATTAAAGATTTCAAGTGCAGATCAGTACTGTAAGGAATGGCCAGCCCAGTGATTTTTTCAATATCTTCCCAATGGCGCTTTTTGATACCGGCAGTACAGACCAACTGCATCAGTGGGACGTGGTCTCTTAAGAACTCATCTACTTCGCTACGCAGCTGCCCTGCTGCTTGCGCAGTAACAACCCGGGATTCTCCCAATTTATCCAGTTCCTTCTTGCAGCGAATTACAGTGCGAAGCAACTCATCAGCCTTACGTTCAGCATCCTCTGCATCTACAGCTGGAAGTGGTGAGTTGAGCCAAGCATGTCTGGACTCCGTGAATTCACGTGCAGCAAGCCAAAACTTTGCCATTGGTTCCAGCTCTTCTACAATCTGGTTTATGCGTGTATAATTGTCTGTGAGCTGCATTCCTAGGAGAGTCTCTTGAGTTTGGATCTGGTCAGCTTTGGCTTCCGCTTCGGCTATCTTGCTCTTAATCTGTTCAACCTTCTTGCAGATACCCGAGACCTCTGCTGGAATGAGAGATCCAGCATCTGCAAGTCTCGCCAAACTCTTCTCGAGCCCAGCCGGTCCAGAAAAATCCTTTAATAAATCATTTTGCTGACCTTCAACCAGCCCTTCCAACTCCTTTTTTCTCTCCGCCTGCATCTCATAACTGCGGCCCTGATACGTTTTGATAGTGGTAGGCCATTGAAAAGTTGTAAAAAAGATCTGAATATCATCACGAGAGTTTTTGAATCCTTGGTCTACTAAGAATTGCAGGCGTTGCTGAATATCTCCATAATATTCATCCAGCAGCCTGTTTAGTTCTTCTTGTGCTTTAAGAGAATACTCCTGAAGTGCTTTGAGCTCAGCAGAGTCGGCTGGCTGACGCATCAAGGTCTCTTGAATAGTCTGATACTCTTGGCCCATGCGAAGCATTTGATCACGGTTATCACGTGCAATCTCATCCAATATCTTCTGCGCGAGGTCATCTGCAACTTTGGCAAGGTCTTTTTTTGCTTCATATGTTTTAACCATCGCCATCGGATAGTAGCAAAGATCAGGGACAATATTTCTTATCTCTGTGGCCATGTCTTTTAGTCGATACATCTCAGCATTAAGCAGTTCGAGAGCTGCAGCTGTGTCCTCAGCTTCATGGCGTGCTTCAAGGGCCATTTCTATCTTTTCCTCCTCCTCTCCACGGAGCAGGGGTGCAAATTTTGAGAACTGGCCGATCAGGCTCATTGGCTCTTGCATGTGCAACTCCAAAGCTATAGAAACCTCATCTTTAGCCCATTTCATGAGCTCATCTTGTATAATGAGAGTGCAAGGCCCAAGTGGAGCGGTGCTTGCCCGTGGTACGGCCGGCTGGAGCTTCCCATCGACACGAGGAAAGTTTTGTCCAGCGATTGCAATCTCATCAAGGCATTGATGGCATTTTTGCTCCAGTGTCTCCACGGAAGGGCTCATGAGGACAACAGTTGAAAGAAAGGTTTGACTTCCTCTTCTTCCACTTTCAGGCAGATCATCACCCATACCATCATCCAGATAGTCTGCATCGCCAAAATCATCAGTTAAATGCTCGTTGATATTGAGCTCGAGTTCAAAAGCAGAATCACCAGAGTGGTCCGGATGAGAGAAACGCATAAAAAATTCTGCAAATTTGCGCACGCTGGTCTCCACGGAGCCTCGAAGTTGCCGCGACATGAGCATACACACAGAGTCAAGCAAAGCTTGGATCTTTTCGCGGGGTGCTAAAGGAGGAATTGGTGGGGGTGATCTTTGGAGTGGCACATTCATTCCCGCCCAAGAAGGCTTGTCCAGCATACGACCCATCCCTGCTTCCATCCCCATGTCCGCTTCAAGCTTTAGTCTTCTTCGAATTTTCTCTCTAGCCTCTGCCTGAGGGTCTTTTTCGCTTTTCTTCGCATTTAAAAATCCATCATTTCGATCAGCAAACCATCGGTCATATTCCAGGTCATCAAAATCAGGTTTGGAGTGAGCAAAAGTCATTGCACTGGGACCCTTGTCTGTTATGCTCCGAGGTGAACCTCCAGCTCCGTCCTGAAGATTCCAGTCTGCTCCCAACGTGGCTATGAATGCGCTGGCCTTGGCAGCAGCTTCGTTGACCCAATGTTCCGCCAAGGCATCATGGACATCTTGTGCGCGAGCACTTGCCAAAGCACAGAAAGCATCTAGTCCCATAGGAAGGCACCGGCGGAATGAGGGCGATAACACGTCAGTAAAAAATAGATTTGCATAAGTGCAGCTTTCTGACTCAATTGTTGCTCTGCGCTGAGGAGAAGGGAACCCGATTGAACCTGTTCTTCTGGACCCCCCTGCTGTGTGAGCAGTGAGCTCCCAGTCAGGGGGCACTTGACCAGTTTGCCAGAGATGCTCAAGATCTAGCATCAAGCCCTCCGTTATGCACAAGTGTGTTGCCATCATCTGAGCGGCAAATCGCACACGCGCAGGAATTATCCCTGTATGTCTGAGAACACGCCATTCCGGTATCTGATATTCCTTATTGGTCCACCAGTTCGAGCCAGCTGAGAGGTGCAAAGGGTCTATGCCTTTTGCCTTGCAAAATTCGGGGCTATTGAGCTGGTAAATCACCATGGATTTGCCAATTGAGATTAAAAAGTCATTCTGGACTTCAAGAAAGTCATCATTGAGTCGTTGTTCTCGATACAATCTGTATTCTTCAGGATCGGCATGTGCAGGCGCAGGAGGCAGTAATAATCTATCCACAATCCCATTCAAGCGCTCAGGAGGAAACCTCAGAAGGGGGGTGTGCTGTCCAGCCCCAGCCGCATTGGCCGAACCTTCGCGTACAGCTGCTTCAACTTCATTCCAGAAGCAGACCATTGAAATTTTCATTCGCTTGAGCTCTGAAAGAGTCGCAAGAGCTGCACGCTCAGCTTTTAACTTTTTCACTACATCATCAATGATATCTGGCCCTTTTCTTATCGTAGGAGAAAAACCGACAGCACCTGATTTGCTGCTTTCCATGCTGTTCATGGGTTGCAGCCTCGACAGGTCTCCAGGCTTAGGGCTTCCAATAGGTGCAGGCTCCCAGTGTGACATATCAGCAGGACGGTCGCCTTTCTTGCGTGGAAATTTGGTTGGTGACATGTACTTGATATTCCCTGGTGCTGCTCTGTGAAGGCGAGTCTCCGACCTCAGAGTCTGCTCAAGTGTAATGTCTCTTGAGTTTTCTTGGTTTGATCTGCCTACTGGTTTTTGGTGGAGTTGACGGACATTGTCATCGTTATGGATAGCAACATCTGCAAATGGGTTGTCAACATCGGAACGTCCTATTGTTGCTTCGCTGTTTTGGTGCACAAGTGTAGTTTGAAGCCCTTCAAGATATGCTTTCGACTCGACAGCTGAGGGCGCTGTTATGTAGAGCTTCATTCCACCACCCCTTTTCTTAGTTGCAGCTTGTGGGGTGAATTGTAAAGCCTTCGCAATCGCAGTTGCGCGTTGCATAGTGAGATTGGCAGCGGAAGGTGTGTAGTTGCGTCCAATTCGATCGCAGGGTTTGTAATACCCTGAAGGATCAACATTATCGTACAAGGATTGATAGGCGAACCGGCGCTGTGTCTGGCTGGAGGGCACGTCACATGAAGTTTGATCATAGCTGCGGCTGTGCAACATCTGCTCAGCACTCGGAGCATGGTTCACAGCTTTGAATGAACCGAGAGGGCCCAGAAGGTCAATACAATGTACTTCACCATGCTCAAGCAATGTGGCACACTCCGCGACATTCTCGCTGTACTCATGAGCAATCTGGCGAACCACCTGCACAGCTGATTGTCCCACGGGATCGCTGCTCTCAAACGAGCTGGAGAAGTTGTTGTTGAGAAGATGCCCAAAGCTGGTGTCATCTCGATGGTTCCGCTCGGCTATTGAGGTTTTCAAAATCTCAAATCGAGTTGCTTCGGCTCCATATATTGGCGCCTTAGATTTCTGCTGCCCATTGGGATTTTGAGTTCCCTGTAAAATAGAAGGCTGAACAAGAGTTTTCTTTTTTCTCCTTCCTTGTTGTTCTGAAGACTGCATGTAAGATTACGATGACTTTTTCACAGTTCTATTGTTCTGGCATTATTTTGGAAAAAAATATTTTCAAAAATCAATATAAACCAAGA
>Ga0157562_1131607_pt1 | contig 11639 bp, 27 predicted proteins | sample GEODES061metaT_FD_106797 | JGI IMG/M metagenome (GOLD analysis project Ga0157562, IMG submission 106797) | Dystrophic lake water microbial communities from Trout Bog Lake, Wisconsin, USA - GEODES061 metaT (Metagenome Metatranscriptome) | ecosystem: Environmental > Aquatic > Freshwater > Lake ...
CCACAATCTAATTGGAGTCCTACCAAATGGAAAATAAAACCGTAGCATGGTCAGCTCTGCTAAGTGATGCTGTCAACAAGCCTGGAGTCATTTCAAGTGCTTACAGTGCCTTTTATAACTACTCTGTCGGTAATCAAATGCTGGCCTGGTCTCAGTGTATTGCTCGCAATGTTGAGCTGGCTCCCATTGCAACTTACAAACATTGGCAGTCACTCGGCCGTCAAGTAAAAAAGGGAGAAAAAGCAATTGCACTGGTTATGCCCGTGACAATCAATAAAAAAGATGATGCTGGCCAGAAAACTGGCGAAGTGTTCCAGCTCTTCACCATTAAAAATAACTGGTTCCTACTCTCTCAAACTGAAGGCGATGATTTTGCAAATGAAGTTAAAACGCTTGAATGGTCCGCAGAGCTGGCTCTCAGTAATCTTGACATCACTCAAGTAACTTTTAACCATGCTGACGGCAACTGCCAAGGGTATGCAACTGGTAAGAATATAGCAATCAATCCAGTTGCAGCTCTACCTCATAAAACACGTTTTCATGAGCTGGCTCACGTGGTTCTAGGCCACACTGTAGAGCACTCCATGACTGACTCAGAGCGTACACCCAGAGACATCAAAGAAGTTGAAGCAGAGTCAGTAGCCTACATTCTCTGCAGTATCTTGAACTTGAAGGGCCTAGAAGAATCAAGAGGTTATATCCAGGGCTGGTTAGATGGTGGTGAAATCAGCGACAAATCAGCTCAGAGAATATTTGGAGCTGCAGAGAAAATCTTAAAAGCTGGCAGGCCAGCATCAGAGTAATTACTGATAGGGCAGTGACAGTGCCCTGTCGGATACTTACTTAGTATCATTCTTTTAACTTAACTTGGAGTTCTACCATGACCAAAATTGACCACACACGCATTTTAAACGCTTACTTGTCACGCTTAAGCAAAAATCATTTAAAGGCCATCATTGACGCTGAGAATAATTGGAGACACGCCAGTTTAAATTTGGGCAACTCAGCACAACTCGAATGTCAAACAAATTTTTACAATGTTGTATCTAAAGCAATTGAAAGTATCATTCAGCATGATTTGGACATTATTGAAAACGTAATCAATCAAGAGGTAGCAGCATGATTCAATTTAAAACTGGCAGTGTTTATCGCACACGGTCACTTGCAAACCATGATTGTATACTTGATTACAAAATCATCTCACGCACTGACAAAACCCTAAAATCTTATGATAGTTTGACCAATGAAGTAAAAACTTATCGCATCAGTGTTTGGCGTGATGTTGAGCAGTTCTATCCTTGGGGTAGGCATTCTATGTGCCCAATAATGAGTGCAGACAAGGAAATATTTGAGGAGGTAATGGCATGAAAACTTACACAATCACGCATGACCAGCTGATGAACCTTTACTATGCGGTTTGTCTAGCCGAGTATTTTTGTCAAGAGCATGAGGGGGATTCTGATCAAGAGCAATATCTCTCGGACTTGGAAAGCTACAAACAAGCGTATTCCACAATTCGCACTATTGAAACTAAACAACAAGAGGTGATCGCATGAATGATGACAAAATTGTAATGGATAAGGTTGATTTGCTCGTGTACATGGCCTCCATGTTCGGAGCTGGGTTTGTACTCGCCTATCTGATATTCGCATGAGTAGGTGCAAAACCCTTGGCGTTTGTCAACTATTGGGTTGCGTGGATTGTCCCTCGGATGCTAATATTGCACCCACGGGGATAGTCCACCAGTTCCTTGATGCGGTAGTTGCGACCAATTCAGATAAACGTAGCGAACTCGACTTGACCTTCCTGTGCACACTCGGGGGTGAGAAAATCGGGGCTTTCGAGCAAGAAAGTAGCTTAGATAAACGAGAGCAACCTCACTTTAGTGAGCTTTCTAGAGTTATCCACAGGGGTTCTCTGGTGGTTTTCCCTATTCCACATAAGTTTTTAAAAAGATTTGAGGTTTACGACCTCTTAGTTACAACCTCTCACACGCCTGATCGCTGCGCTAAGGGCTACGCTCAAGGCGTGAGATCAACTCTTAGGAGGGGTTTTCTCCGAGAGGATGGGTTTGTGGTCGTAGCACTTCCCATTAACCTCTTATCGTCTCGCTCTCGCATGAGAGTGAGTGGTATTCGTGGTATGTCCTAATGCTGACATTGGGCCATATCTCACCCTAAAAAAACGTAGCAGAAAAGGAACAAAACGATTGACTCAGTCTAATCAACTATGGTTATAATCTAATCGTCCTCACGGACACATCCTAACTTTTAGAAAGAATCAAAATGAACATCTGTATCAAATGCAAGTACGTCAACACACCAGACGTAAACAGTCCTGAGTTCTCCCGTTGCACCTTTGGCGCACAAGTCTCGCCTGTGACTGGATTTCCCCCCAATCACACAGAGCTACCCTATTGCAAAGTAGAACGTCTCCCCGTAGGCGTGTGTGGCCCAGTTGGTGCTAACTATGTAGTTAAATCCGAGGAGTCTATAGATGAGTGACTTACTTGAACTTGCTCTTTTATACGAAAGACTAGAAATGTGGGAAGAAATGCTCATACGCCTAGTTGCCTACGAATACCTCAAGGAGATTAAAAATGTCTGATTTCACACCAGAAACCCGCAATTCAGCCATTTGGTCTGGAGACTCTCGCAAGGTAGCCAACGGCAAAGCCAACGAGGTCATTCTTACCAAGCTCGGACAGATGCCCATTCCTGACCTCTCGCACATAGAGGCGGTCCAAATGGGTCACGTCATGGAACCCGTGATTGGCAGACTCGCCCAAGACAAGCTCAGAGTAGAGCTCACCAAGATTGAGGACTCACTCACGCACAAAAAGGAACACTGGTTCAAATCACACTTCGACTTTGCGGGAAAAGAAAATGGAAAAACTATCCTTGTTGAATGCAAAAACTACAACGCAGCTGTGCGAAATAAGTTTGAGGTGGGAAATATCCCTTCTGCGGACTTGGCTCAATGTATCCACGAGGCAGCGGTCTTCGGTGTGGAGAAAGTGTATCTGGCGGTCCTATTTGGCGGTCAGGAGTTTCAACTTTTTCCTGTGGAAGTTACCGAGGAAATGAAACTTGACTTGATCAAGAAAATGGCTGAAGTCTGGGCCAGAGTGCAAACAAAAACACCCTTTCCCCCTGAAGACACAGAACAAGCCAAACTCTTGTTTCCTGTCAGCTCTGAAGACGTGAAAATGGCCTCACAAAGCGTTGAAATGGCTTGCCGTAGCTTAAGACACGTCAAAGAGCAAATCAAGACGCTGGAGGTCCAAGAAGAGGCTTTGCAGACCCTGATTCAGGGATGGATGCAAGAGAAAGGGACGTTGACCAGTGTAGACGGGCAAGTTCTTGCCACATGGAAGTCAGCTAAAGGCGGGATGAAGTTTGATCCCAAATTGTTCCAATCTGCCATGCCAGACATTTATGAACAGTTTGTCAGACCCATACCAGGCTCACGGAGGTTTTTAGTCAAATGAACTACTTAAACGGAGAAGACTTCCGCCAGATGGCGATGAGACTGGGGTTGATCAGAAAGACCGACCCTGACACTTCTGTAAAAGCAGCAGAAGAAATCTATCCTAACTTGACCAAAATACAAGCAGAAGTGATGCAGTTTGCAAAACTCTTTCCCAGAGGGTTCACAGACGAATACATGAACGAGTATTTTGGGACTTACAAGTCAACCTACAGGTCCAGACGCAGTGAGTTGGTCAAAAAGGGCTTGATCGTGGACTCAGGCAGAGTTGAAAACAAAATGACGGTCTGGGTCCTCAAGGAGTACGCAAATGACCAATGAAGAAATAGAAGAAATGGCTGAATTGTCAGGACTTTATCTTTATAAAACAAATGAAGAACTTATATATTGTCTGACTTACTTTGCCAATCTAATAGCGCAAAAAGAACGTGAAGAATGTGCAAAGATTGCAGACGAATGGTCAGTTGCTTATCCACACCCATCAAAAACTATTGCTGAAACAATCCGAGCAAGGGGACAAGAATGACTAAAGAAATATATTTGAAACAGTATCAAGAGGCACGAGGAACTGTAACGATGCCTAATGAACCAATGTGGGTAGATAAATGGGAGGTATGCGTTAAGTTTGATTCATTAGAAGAAGCACGGTCTTTTAGAAATGAAATTGAAAATCCTCGACCTAACTTTTCCATCACTATGCGTGTTAAAGATAATGTTCCGCATACAGGTATAGAGAAGTTAAATTTAACTGTACGGATTGAAAAATGGCTTAGAGAAGACGATGTTATTTCTATTGAACAATTGCAATGCTGTACAGAACAAAGATTGCTTAAAACCCCTAATCTGGGACGTAAAGCAGTAAATGAAATTAAAGAAAGAATGGCTGAGTTTGGTTATAAGTTAAGGGGACAAGAATGAAAACTTTTCCTTTTCAACACAAACACCCCACCACGGGTTTGACCACATCAGACGAGGGTATAGACCTCCGTTTGTGGGTTGCCGTGATGGTCACACAGGGCATAGCCCCTCATGCGATGGAGTTGTACGCAACCCCCCAGGAAATTGCAACCGCAGCGTTTGAACTGGCAGACGCAATCCTAACTGTTTATGAAGGAAAACAACCATGAGTAATTTAGTACCCCTACAAGACATCCAACAAATGGCTGAAGTCGCAGCTGGTAGCAAGATGTTCGGCTTTAAGAACCCTCAAGAGGCCATGGCAATCATGTTGCTCTGCCAAGCAGAAGATTTGCACCCAGCCATAGCCATGCGTGATTATCACGTCATACAAGGCAGACCAGCTTTGAAAGCAGATGCAATGTTAGCCAGATTCCAGCAAGCTGGAGGTAGTGTTCAATGGAAGGAATATACAGATGAGACAGTCACGGGCTTATTTAGCCACCCGCAAGGAGGCTCTCTTGAGGTTACCTGGACCCTTGCCAAGGCCAAGGCCATCGGTATTGCAAACAAGGATAACTGGAGGAATTACTCTCGTGCGATGCTACGGGCAAGATGCGTTTCTGAAGGCATCCGTTCGGTCTATCCTGGGTGCGTTGTTGGTGTCTACACGCCTGAAGAGGTCCAAGATTTCACGCCTCCCAGACAAGATCAAGCCCCTGTTCATCAGGCTGAGGTCCAGATCATCAAAGAGGTTGAGGCTGCAACGGAAGATGCGCCTTTTAAACTTTTTGTCCCAGGTCTAGATGACCCTCATTCTGCCTACTACACGCCAGAAGAGTGGATAGATGGCTACATCACCATTCTGAGCAAGATTGTCAACAGTGCAAAACTGGCTGTTGAGACAAAAGCAGCTAAATTGTCCTCCCTGTACGCTGAAAACATGGTCACCACTGCTCAGTTCAACACGATGGACAAAATGAAGTTGAAAGCCAAGATTGCTGAGGCTGGAGTTGATCCAATCTCTCATGTTCCCGCCCCCCACGAAACCATTGACATTTAAGGAGTATCAACGTGGCATTTACACAAAAAACAAACTATCCAGAAACACCAGGCCGTGGTGTCATGTACTGGCAAGACGAGTCTCAGCGCAAACACGCTCAGTCTCCAGACTTTCAGGGCTTTCTGTTGCTCGAATGCGACTACAAAGCTGGTGAAAAGCTCTATATAGGTGCATGGCAAAAGCCTACTAGCCGAGGGAACAATCTGTTGTCGATCAAAGAAGACAATTGGCTTAAAAAGAAGAGAGAGGCTGAAAAAGGCATCGTAAAAGAGGTCACTCCTGGTTACGCCAAGAAGAAACTTGATTTTGATGATGACGTGCCCTTCTGATGGCAACCAAGAAAACATCACCCACACAGAGGTCGCTAGAATACTTGCGTGAGCAAGGCTATCTGGTGGCTATTGTCGAACACTGGAACCCGTTTGCACGCATCAGGCAAGACCTGTGGGGTTGGTGTGATCTGTTAGCTATCAAAGAAGGTGAAGTTTTGGCAGTACAGGTTACTGCAAGTGCCGTATCTACCAGAATCAAGAAAATACAAGAAAGTGAGACTGTCTCATGGGTGAGGAAAGCCAATATCAGGATAGAAGTGCATGGCTGGAGAAAGTCATTAAAGACAGGGAAATATGTTCTCAGGATAGAGGATATCTCGTAGAACTGATCAACATGAGTTTGCAAGAACTCTGGGCACTGGCCTACAGTGAAGGATACAAGGACGGGATGTTAGCTCAGTTGGTAGAGCAGTAGACTTTTAATCTATTGGTCGTGGGTTCGAGTCCCGCACATCCCACCAAACAACGCAGCGGATGCGAACTCTGGGGCAATCCCAGGAGTTAGGACAGGAGCTGGCATACCCCTGTATATCCGCAGTATGCCTTTTTCTAACTTACAAGGAACAATCATGGCGAGAAAGAAACCTGAAATCGTAGAAGAGAAAGCACCCAAGAAAAAGAAGTCAGCCAACGTGTTTGTGGCTACTCCTATGTATGGTGGTCAGTGTACGGGTTATTACACCCAATCCCTGATCACGCTAGGGCACACCCTACAGCAAGCTGGGCATAACATGGGCTACTCTGCCATGTTTAATGAGAGTCTCATCCAGAGGGGTAGAAATGCACTTGCACACCACTTTATGCAGAGAAAAGAGTTTTCACACTTGCTCTTTATTGACGCAGACATTAAATTCAATCCAGCGGACGTGATTCCCATGATTGAGGCCAACAAAGACATCATTTGTGGCATTTATCCCAAAAAAGAAATCAACTGGAATGGAGTTGCACAAGCAGTTGCTGACGGAGTGCCTGTAGATCAGTGGAAAAACCGCACAGGGTCACTGGTGATCAATTTGAAGAACTATGAGGGGGCTGTCACTGTACCTGTGAATAAGCCTGTGGAAATATGGAATGGTGGTACTGGATTTATGCTGATCAAGCGGTCTACTTTTGTGAAAATGCAAAAGGTAGTGGGTTCTTATCTCAACGATGTTGGGTTTATCGGTCAGGAAATGAACAGAGAGCGTATTACCGAGTATTTTGCGTGCGCCATCGAACCAGGCACAGAACGGTTGCTATCTGAAGACTATTTTTTCTGCTGGAAAGCAAGAGAGGCTGGACTCAAGGTCTGGGCAGCTCCCTGGGCGCAATTAGGCCACTTTGGGACCTATTTGTTTGAAGGTGGCTTACTGCCAGCTCCTTAACGACATCCCCACCGCCTACGGGCGGCTTTTCCTCTTTCTCCTTTCCAGCTCTTACTTCTGGCGCAAAATGAACGATGACGTGCTCCTGATTTTTGTGGTGCTTTTAGGTTTGAACCTGTCGCTCTGTTGTATTTTGCTCGGCCTTTTGCTGTCAACCCTCCACCCTTGGATACTGGGAGTTTTTCTTCTCGGCCTACTGATAAGTTGGGCTTGTCTGACATTGTGATCTCCAAAAAGTGATTTTTCTTGGTGGCGGGGAGGCTAAATCCGTTTTAGGATTTTTTCTTCCTATGCCATCAGGCTTTTAAAACACGTTCTGCTTGTTGCATAACAATAACACGTTGTTCTGCCCCAAACAAGCCTCCGTTGATGCGTTTGGTCAGTGCGTTATAGTCTTTCTCTTGTGCCAACTGATTGCACCCATGAGTGGCCCAAAACCACCCTCCAATAGCAGCTGCATCCTTGGGCTGACGAGCCAGATCAGGGTTGGATACCAGGTCTATCCCTAATGCTTGTCCAGCATGATAGAAGTTGTCATGCCCTGTAAGCTGACAGATTGCTGATCCTCTGAACCGCCATCCATCCCCCGATGCCTCATCTCTATTGCCCATTCTGTTGGAATAGATGTGATTGGCTATCTTCTCAGGCTGATGAGCATACTTCATGGCCTCTTCATGGCTGGGAAACCGCTTGGGCCACAGTTGCATCAGAGTCTCAGGTCGATAGTTCAGGTTCTCTTCTAAGCTCTTGAAATGGTTGGACTCATAGCTGAACTGACCTATAAAACAAGCCTGTTCTTCTGGTGTGTCGATGTGCCAGCGTTCAAATGTTTCATTGAGTGGGTCAACCCAGACATGATCTATGCCTAACTGGTGTAACTGCTCTGCTGTAATCATTTCACACCCTCGTTAACCGTGTCTCTCACTTGGTTGTACTGGGAGATACAGGCGTTGAGGCTGACAATGGCTGCGTCTCCGTCTGCTGCGATGGAGACAATATCTTTAATAGCCTGTCTGTCAGATTGGGCTGCATTGGTTCCAGCGTCATTGGGGGTACTTGAATTGGCTTGTACACCACAGGTGGAGGGGAGGCGCAACTCGCCAGAGTCAATGCGAGCATTGATAGAAGTCTGCTTGGTCTTGATGTCATCTCTAGCCTTTCTGAGAGCTAAACCTGTCTGAGATAGTTTCTTGTTCAGCTCGTCTTCTTTTGCACGAGCCTCTGTATTAAGTCTGATAATTTCTGCTTGATCTTCAGCAACCCGTTCTTGATAGCCTTCGTGATGTCCATAGAAATACACTCCTAAAATGGCGCATATAGCACCGATGATTAACCAAGGATTGAATAGACTAAACATTTCTGGTGCTCTCCCTGGCATGAGCCATTCTTAATCTTTCCTCTTCTGACTCCAAAACAGGCGGTGTTCTGGGTGGAGGAGGTGGAACCCAAGGTGTGTTCATAGATGTCATCACACCAGTTGTTTGCATATTCATCATGGGATTCATGCCCATCATAGGCTGCATACCAGGCATCATTCCAGCACAGGGGTTCATGTTGGGCAAAGGCATCATTGCTCTAGCCCCCATGACCACCGCTAAGACGCTGAAGATAGACGTGGCAATGATCTTGAGTAGATCATGAGTGAGCTTGTCATTAGGAGCCATGTCTTTCATAGGCTGTTCTACGGCAACAACCCCGTAAACAAAGAAACCTACGATAAAAAGCAAAATGATACAGAAAGTGATCATGATGCAGAATTTAGAGAAGGCATCCATCAAACGGACGATGCCGTTGACTTCTTCTTCTTTAAGGTTTTTTAGGCTTGTAAGCATCTGTTAGCATCCAAGGACAAGTTTGACTGACTTCACAAAGAGGAGGCTTACAGTCCTCATCTTCCCAATGTGCTGGGTCTTGACAGTGATAGCGATACTGATTGTCACATCCAGCCAACAATATCATCAAAACAAGGCAAGCATATTTCACTTTTCTAACCTTTTCAAAGTCTTATCCACCCTGATTTCCATCTGTCTAACATCAACATACATCCAAGCCATGAGAGGGAGAAAGACAAGAACAATGACGAGAAGGATAGCAATCAGTAAGAAGGCGAGTGAGTCAGACTTATGATCATCCCCCACGTCCACAGGATTATCAGCAGAGTAATTACTAAAACCACCACTCGATTTTGAATTAGGTCTGCCTTTTGATCCCGTTGCCATTTTGCTCTCCGTTGTCTCAGCAGTTCTTCCCTCCTGGCTAGTGCCTGTTGATTAGCAATGTGACCTATCGTCTGGTTCACTCTGCTGTACAAATCTTTCATCTCAGCGGGCACATGGTAAACCATGTAATCACTCAACTCTTGATTCAACTTCTCCATTTGCAAGTTAGCAATCACCAACTTGATAGCAATGTCTTGTCCTTCTTCATTACCCACATGAAGAGCCAATTCTTCTTGTTCTTTAACGTAATTCTTCAGGCCGTTGTAAGCCTGAAAGAACTTGGTTAAAGCATCTGCCACTTGTGAATAGATGAGGTTTTCATCAAACTCAGGTGGCGGTTGTTTTTTCTTTTTCTTGGGCTTTTCAACAGGCTTGGGAGTCTCTTCCTCTTTCTTCCCGCCAAACAGTTTTCCAAAAAAAGCAAAGATGCCCTTGGCATCCTTGTGAACTCCCTTTACATCTTTAGCAACGCCTTCAACTTCATGAACAACGTCCATGACCATTTGTCGGCCTTCCTTGTACATCTCGCATGATTCTTTGATGAGCTTAAAAGCTCCCGATGCAAGGGCAACAAGAGTGAAGGGGTCAATTTATTAACTCCTAGAAACCTTCGCCAGGCGTTACATAAACGCTTGCATTAGCAGCGTCACCAATCACCTTACAATAAACATTTGCAGTTGGCCCAACTTGCACTCCAGTAATTACTTTATAAGCATACGGTGGCAAGCTAATAACATAATCAGGACCCGTATCAGGCAGTTGAATTGTCATAGAACTGTTTGCAGAAATCTTTACATATACAGCACTATTAACATCTGAATTAGACAAATAATATTGTTGGCATGGGCTGTCTGCTGTAATGGTAAAAACATTAGACGCAGTATTGGCTGATCCAACAACGGCAACTTTTACCGTTTTCCCCATTTGTTGAAAAGCAATATTATTAGCCATTAGTACACCTTCTTACCGCCACCAGATGTAGGTGACTTCTTAGTGTTGTAACTAGGAGTGCCAGAAAAGTCAAACACAGCTCTAAAGCCACCTTTAGGCAATGTTCCTGGCTGCCATCTATTCATGTCAACAGAACCATCTCTAGGCAACTGAGGACGAGTAGACTTGGCAATTTGTTGATTTACCTCGTGTGGCCTCTGGTGATTAGAGTTAGCCATGTGACTATTTTCATAGTCAGCTTTAGGATTCATCGGATTCTTGTTGCGGTTGCTGCTTGGCATTACTTCTCTCCTTGGTTTTTACCACTAGGTATGCGAATAGTACGAATATAGCTAATGTTGCTACTCTTGTCCAATCTCCCGCCCACAGGGTGTAAGCAGTTAAACCGCAGCTCATCAACAACGCTATGATCGTGATTAAACGGTCTGAGATGACGCTCAAGGCTAGACGAATTAAAGATACTGAGTCCATGTTGTTTCCCTCTGTTGAAAGTCAACATCATATCACTCATCTTTATCATCGTCTAATCCCATAAACCCACTACCCCACTCATCATCTTGCATTTTCATCTTGATAGCCTCAAGTTTCAATGCACGATCTATTACTTTAGTTTTATCATTGATGGTGGCAGTCTCGTCTACCATCACATCTCTGAGCATCTTAGCAATAGCATTCTCAAGTTCTGGGTTCAGGCCCTTTTCTTTCTTCTTGCTCATCGCTTGGCCTTACGCTTGTCTTTTTTGGACTTTCTAGCCGTTGACAAAGCAATAGCAATAATTTGTTTGCGGGGACGGCCCCCTTCTTTTGTAAGTTTGCTGATGTTCTTTGAAATCGTTTCACGACTTTTACCTTTTGCGAGTGGCATTACAAACCTCCTAGTCTTGATAATCCAGATACACCGTATGTAGCAATAGCATTGCGTACAAGCCTTTGAGCCAAAGATGTTTTTGTGGAAATGTCAACAGGAGCCACAAAGATTTCTTGCAATTTACTTTGCAATTGATCAACAGCTGCCTGATCCATCAAACCATTTTCAATCAACTTGTCACCCAAATATTTCATGTCAGTGATAGCACCTTTAAGGCTTGAATTGGCTTTGTCAGCAATGACTTGACCAACAGCTTGTGCCAACTTGTCTTTACCACCAGGCGTTTGCTTAATGATATTTCCAATCTCTGACCACTCTTCTCTGTTAGCACCCAAAATAAAGTCTCTGACACGTTCTGGTGCTGTTTTAGTACCCAAAATAAGGTCTATGCGTTTTTGAGCATTATCTCTAATTTGCTGAGCTTCTTTTGTTAATGGAGTCGTAGCTTCTTTTACA
>Ga0157562_1040192_pt1 | contig 11626 bp, 2 predicted proteins | sample GEODES061metaT_FD_106797 | JGI IMG/M metagenome (GOLD analysis project Ga0157562, IMG submission 106797) | Dystrophic lake water microbial communities from Trout Bog Lake, Wisconsin, USA - GEODES061 metaT (Metagenome Metatranscriptome) | ecosystem: Environmental > Aquatic > Freshwater > Lake ...
CACAACAAAAAAATGGTCATTGTACAACATACCATTTTTATTATATTGAGTTCAGAGTTAAATGATTTGTTTTAAATTGTTGAGGTGTATCTGAATGTTGAACATGTGCTTGCTGTGATCAGTTTGCTGTACACATGCATTCATACTAAGCTGTTCACCCTTTACAGACAGAAAAGTCTGAGCAATTTTGAATGTCTTAATTAATTCTTGAGAGTTCATTATCGCTGGAGCTCAAGCTGCGGGAGAGGTTTTTACTCTTGAATACGCCTTCATCATTTTTTCTTCAAAGACTTTTCCAAGAAGTCTTTTGTCTGCTCCCTTCCTTTTTTGGCAGCAGCTTGCGCACTTGATTGGAACACAGCGGAACCAAACCCCACCTCCTTTGCAAGGCTGCTACCTCCTTGCCCTCCAGGCAAAAGCTGCACGGCATTGGAAGCCAAATGTCCCACTGTTAACGCAGCCTTGTATTGCAGCTCTTCGTCTGTCGACCGTGCTCTACCAAGGCGCAGCAGTGCTTGAATACCGCCTTCTTCGGCAATGCGTATGTGGTTTTCGAAGTTGTCTGCAAGCTTTAGCAAAGCAAGGCCTGCATAATGGCGAGGTTCGGCCTCCACTGCCATCATGGACACCAGAGGTCGCAGGGCTCCCAACTCCACCAAACGGACCTGGTAGTCTCTATTAGAAGCAAGATGTGCGAGTGCAAAAGCAGCATACTCCTGACATTCCACGTCCTCGAGGCAGGCCAAGCCAACCAACGCCTCAAGGCCGCCTTCACGAGCAAGGTCTTCGTGGAATTCAAGATGCTCACTGAGAAGAGCCAGGTAGTAACCAGCCGCACGCTTGACCTCTATATCACCACCTTCTACTTGGCCAACAACTGCCACAACTGCACCAAGCTCCACAAGCCGTGCTTTCACCTCACTGTTCTCGCTGAGACTTCCAAGCGCATATATGGCAAGGCGCAAAGACTCTTCATCTGTGTTTGGAGCTGTGAGAGCTAACAATGGCAATAGCCCCTCCTCGTGCATGACCCCTGTTTTTGTTACATGTCGGGTTCCAAGAGCCTCAGCATTCAGCGCAAGAACACCACAGCGTTGAATCTCCACATCAGGAAAGCGCACCATGTCAATAAGAGGGCGCAAGGCACCTTCTTCCACCAGACGCACTTTGTTGTTCCCGTGGTCACCGAGTGCCAGGCCTCCCAAAGCAAGTGCTGCATACCGTTGAATCTCCAGATCTGGGAACCGTGCTAAAAACATAAGTGGCCGAATGGCACCCTCTTCAACAATCCGTGCCTTGTGCTCCCCACTGCAAAGATTGCAGAGAGCAAGAGTGGAGTAGCGCTGCGAAGCAATATCCAGAGACCTTGCTAATTTGAAGAGAGTTGGCAGGCTTCCTCGCATCACAATCTCAGCTTTTACATTGTCAGAGATCGATAGGCAAGCAAATGTACGAGCAGTATCCCTTTGCACTCTTGCATCATCATTCATGCCAACTTTTATCAGGACTTCGATGCCACCTTCTCGGACAATGTCTCCCTGTAAATCAAGACTGTCAGCCAAGTTTGCTAGCGCAAATATACAGTCCCTCACAACCTGTAGATCATGGTGAAGACAACATTTCAAAATTTGAGCGAGCCCTCCCTCTCTCACTGTTTTTGCCTTGTTCTCCTCTGAAAGAGTGAAACTGGCAAATGCCGCGGCTGCTGTTCTCTGATATTCCAAGTATGGCGACTCAGCTAATGTCAGGAACGGTTTCAACATTCCATCTGCAACAATTCGCACTCGAACCTCGGGGTTGCTTGCAAGGAAACGAAGCCCCATCGCGCTGTAGCGCTGGCAGATATCATCGTTGGAATTCGTCAGCTTCACAAGCGATTGGAGTCCTCCTTGATGATACACCGATGTGTGATTTTCTTCATTGCTTGAGAGATTGGCAAGAGCTCGGGCAGTATCCTGATGGACCTCTTTGTTCTCTGAGCGAGCCAGAGTTACGAGTGCCAGGACACAGCCATGCTCCACCATTGCCACCTGGTTCTCCAAGTCTTCCGAAAGGTTTGCAAGCAACCCCGCACATTGGCAAGCCAGGTCCTCATTCGCCCACTGCACACAGCGAATTACTGGATCTAAAGCACCTTGAGTTACAAGGGTGCGCTTCAAAGCATCCTCCAGAGACAAATGCCGTAGAGAGGCAACAGCTAAAGCCTGCAGCCCAAGGTCCTGCTGGCTAGCAAGAGCAATCATGGCCTCCACGCCTCCTTCCTCAGCAAATTTGAGTTTGTGATCTGCGTGGGCAGACAGATCGCGAAGTGCAGTGGCTGCCTGGCGCCTTGTGTTTGGGTCTGTGACCTTGAGAAGAAAGAAAAGAGTAGAAAGGCCGCCCCCATAAACAATCCCTCTGTGCGATTTCAGGTTTGGGCTCAGTTTTCGGAACGAAAGCGCCGCATTGTACTGGCACTCAGGGTCAATACTTTTTCCCAGATGGATCAGCCCAGGCAAACCACTTTCAATAATTTCAGCCTGATGGTGGAATGATGTGAGAAGGTTACTAATAGCACGACTCGCTTCGCGGTGAATGTCCACCGATGCATGGTCAATGAGCGCAATAAGGGCCCTTCCCCCTCCAGCACGTCCAATGCAATCGTGGGTTTCGATATTCTCTGCAAGATTTCCCATTGCTCCCAAAGCCTGTCTCGAAGCTTCGAGATCCCCACTTTGAGCAAGAAACACCAAAGTTTCGGTGCATTTTTCGGCTATTTCCATGCGGTCAATGTCACTCAAAGAGATGTTGCATAAACAACCTGCAACCTCACGCTGCAACTCAACTTCAGTAGATCGGCCACATATTGCAAGCGGTGTCAGAACACCCTCACGCACCAGCCGGCTCCGATTTGTAGGGTTGTTTGCTAGGCGTCGTAGCGCAGCTAAAGCAAGGCATTGCGAATGGATGTTCTTTGCTTGGGCAAGGGAAATGAGAGGAATAATTCCTCCTCGACGGCCGATGATTTCTAGGTATTCAGCATTGGAGGCAAGATTGGCAAGCGAAAATGTCGCGTACTCGCGGATGTCTGGCTCAATGCTCCTTGCAAGATTGATGAGTGTTTCCAGAGTGCCTTTATCGACGAGCTGTGCATGGTTATCTTCATTTGCCGTCAGGTTGGTAAGAGCCATCAGCGAGTGCCTTTGACTATCTGAGTCATCCGAGTTCGCAAGTTCTAGTATTGGTCCAAGCCCTCCATGAACAAGAACCTGAGTCTGCGTGGCCGGATTGTTGGCCATATTGCACAGTGCAATGCATGCATAGCGCCTGCAATCAAGATCGTCATCCTTCGACAGCCTCACCGCAGCTTGCAGCCCTCCCCCTCTTGTAGCTGCCCCCCGTGTTTCAGAATTTGCAGCCAGGTTACAAAGAGTCATGATGGAGTATCGTTTACAATCGACATCAGGAGACTCTGCAAGCTTCACCAGACTTGGACACACACCTGCCTTGACCATTGGCACTTGATTGGCTGCAGCGCAGGAAATGTTATAGAGCGCCAGAGAGCCAGCACGTTGAACTTCTAGGCGGGCGCTTTTGGACATGAGCACGAGTGGCCTTAATGCTCCTGCTTGAACCATTGGAACTCGGTTTTGGCGATTGACAGCCAGATTGCTCAGGGCCATGCCCGCATACCGTGTGACCTCGCTATCCTCTGCACAGGCCAATGAAATCAACGGTCGCAGTGCACCTTGCTTTATGATGTGAACCTGATTCACTCCAAGTGTCGACAGATTGCAAAGAGTCATGGTGGCATAGTGGCGGCACGGGTCACTGTCCCCTTCTAGCATCAGCACCAGATTAGGCAAACCTCCAATCTTGACAACACTTCCGCCATTTTCTTGGTGTGATGAGACGTTGCAAAGCGCCATCGCTGCATACCTGCGCACTTCAGGATCGGGGTCAATGCAGAGTTGAACCAAACCTGACAGACCTCCAGCTTCCACTATTTTCTTTTGATTATCGACATGTGCAGCCAGCCGACTCAAAGCACGGGCTGAAAAACAGCGGCATGATGCGAAGGAGGAAGTGAGCAGTGCCGCCAAGGGGCCCAATGCACCAAGTGCAACCATTGAGGTTTGGTTTTTGGCTACCACTGCAAGGTTGCCAAGAGAAATTGCTGCATCCCGGGCACAATTTTCTTCCGGAGATCGAGCAAGTACAAACAACGACTTAATTTCTTTCGCACCAAATATCCCAACCTGATTCTCTGAGTTTGAAGAAATACTTGCGTACGCTCGAGATATATCTTGTTGAATTCCTTCATGAGGAATGGAGCTCAATTTAACTAGCGAAGGGAATACTCCATCTTGAACCATTGTGACCTGGTTTCTCGGATTTTCAGAAAGGTTTGCGAGGGTTGCTGAACATTGTTGCAGCAAATCAAGGTCTTGCGGCTCCCTTTCAAGGACTGCCTCAAAGAGTGGTCCCAAGCAGCCTTCTTCAACAAGAGGGCGCTTGAGTCGTGAGGATAGTGATAAGTGGCGAAGTGCACCCGTTGCCAGGATGCAAAGCTCCAGATCCTCCTCCCGGGCCAGTGCGATTGTTGCTCGCAACCCTCCTTCCTGAGCAAAAGTGACCTTATGATCCTTATTTGCTGCCATATCTCTCAGCGCAGCAGCTGCTTGTCGCTGAATGTGAACATCTCGGATGCGTGTCAGCCCAAACAAGGGTTGAAGCCCTCCTGCTCCAATAATAGCATCGTGGTTTGCCATGTTAGGACTGAGCTTGCGGAAACAAAGCGCAGCATTGTACTGGCATTCGTTGTCCAGAGAGCGAGCCACCAGCATCAAGCTGCGCAGACCGTCTTCGTGCAAAAAGGGTGCGTGCGCTCCCTCAGAACTCAGAAGATTGCTTACAGCACGAGAGGCCTCCCTGTGCACCGACAGATGCTTTGAGCGCATGAGATAGCAAAGGTGGTGCATCCCATTGGCCAGTTCAATAATTGGACGGTGGGTGAGCGGGTCTTCCGCAAGATTGGCCGTGCAAGCACACGCCAGACGAGCAACTTCCACGTCTGCACTCTGGCACAGCATCAGCAGAGGAAGTAGTGCCGCACTTGCAACAATTGCCACCCTGTTCTCATCGCTGACAGAAAGGTTGCACAAGCAAGCGGCAACCTCCCGCTTCGTTTCTCCGTCTCCAGTTTCAGCAGCCCAGCAAAGCGGGTCCAGTACCCCTTCTGCAACAGCTTCCAGTCGGTTCAGATCGAGAAGAGCAAGGCGTCGGAGACAAGAAATGGCCTGGCATCTTGCATCCCCTTCAGACTCTCCCGCAAGAGCGACAAGGGGTGGAATAACCCCTCCTTCTCCCATCAGCTGGTGATTCTCTGCATTAAGTGCCAGTTTGTTCAGAGAGTAAGCAGCGTTGAAACGGGTTTCCAAATCCTCCACGTCAAGCGACTCTCGCAGCGCATCCAAGGCTCCGGCATCCAGAAGTGGCGCATGTGTGTTTGATTCTGCTGCCAGCTGTCCCAATGCCAAACAAGCATATCGCCGGCATTCCAAATCATACCCGAGCAATTGCATGCTTTCTTTATCGAGCCGTTCCCTTTCGTCTGCCTCTTCGATATCAAGGTGGGTCGGAGCAAAGGCCAGGTCTTCCTCTTCCTCCTCCTCAGGAATGGGGCCGCTTTTCTCTTCTCCGTGCGCATTTAGAAAGGTCAGCTTCCTTTCATCGCCCTTGGCTAGTCCCACCAAAACTTTGTGGGCATCTGATTGCAGCACGGCTTGATGGTTCTGTGGTTGAGCTGACAAATTCATAAAAGCTAACGATGCAAAGCGAGAGGTGTGAGCATCTGGCAAGCTGATCGCCACACATAAAGCTTCAGGACAGTCTCCATCTAATAATTGAGGATGTGTCGCATAGTTCCCAGCCAGGTTTGCAAGGCAGCGCACCACTTCTCTCTTTAAACCAGTGTCTGGGCTGCGCTTAATCAGTTCTGCTAAAAACGACGAGCCCCAGCCTCCCAAAATTGCGGCATGAGTTCCCTCGTTTTCTGACAGATTTGCCAGTGCTGAGCATGCATCTCGAGCAGTCGTTGGATCTTGTTTTTGGGCCAGCACTACAAGGTCGGCCATAATGTTTTGGTTCTTTGCCACGTCAAGCTTGTTTGCCTCATTGAGAGCAAGAACACTAAGCCCAGCTGCTGCTTCCCGCTGAACTTCAAGATCCTCGCATCGTGCACCCAGCGAAAGTGCCTCCAAAGCACCAGCAAGCAGAATAGGACGCCTGTGTTTGGGTGTTGCAGCAAGACCGCGAATTGTTGCCAGTCCCGCACGCATGTCGTTCGAGTCTCCTGAGCAGGCAAGGGAGATAATGGGAGGCAGCCCTCCCTGCTCTATGATAGCTGTCCGGTGCTTAGGGTCCGATGCAAGGTTGCACAAGGCATAAGCAATGCAGCGCTGAGTCTCCAGATCACCTGCGTTAGCCACTGAAATCAGAGGATCAAGGACTCCCGTGTCAATGATTTCTCCCTGAAGTTTGTGCTCGCTTGCCAAGTTCCCTAGTGCCACTGCCCCAAACAAGCGGTAGGTCACGTCAGCAGAACACAGGAAAGACGCAAGCGAGCCAATATCCACCGATTTCACAAATGAGAGTGGGTTGTCTCCAATGCAACCACAAAGGCTTAGGTTGCACAATGTTGCGAGCACTTCCATCTGAATTTCAACGTCTTCACTTTGAGTCAAGTTTAACAGCGGAGTGAGCCCGCCTTTTTGAACAATCTGCATACGTAACTGCTCGTCAACTGAAAGCCCTCTCAAAGCAGTAACAGCACGCAGCTGGGCACTTGCATCACTGGTCATGGCAAGCTTTATCAGCGGCTCCAGGCAGCCTTCCTTAATGATGTGTGGATGGTTGTCAGGATTTGAAGCAAAGTTGCTGATGCCAAAAGCAGTTATGTTGCGAAGTTCTGCATCCTCAGCTTCTTCGAGTAGCTGCGCCATCAAGCTCAGAACACCCCCCTCAACAAGTTGAGGGTGGTTTTGACGGCAAGCTGCAACGTTGGTGAGCGCAAATACAGCGTACCTTTGCGTGTCGAGATCACCGTTGTCTCTTCTTGCCAATGAGATCAATGGCTGAAGTGCTCCTTCTTGAAGAATCTTTTCTTGGTTTGCCATATTTGTTGCAAGATTTCCCAAGCCCATGGTTGCATACCTCTGGCATAGAAAATCGGGGCTTGAAAGTGAAGCTACAAGAGGAACAAGGGCGCCAGCTCCGACAATCTGTGCAGTGTATGCATACTCGGCCGAGATGTTGGAAATTCCACGTACTGCCTCACGCTGAATATCAATACTTTTAGAACGTAGGACATACTTCAAATGCTGGAGGATGCCCCCTTCAACCATCGAACCCTGATTTTCTACTGCCTCCGCCAGATTGGCAACTACTCCTGTTGCTTGGTGAGCAACCTCAACATCAACACTGTGCATTAGATCTATCAGAATTGCAAGGCCACCTTGCTTGACAATCTCAACTTTGTTCTTTTCCGAGAGTGAAATGTTCCTCAGTGCCGCTGCGACTTCACGCCTGACCTCCACAGATTCGCTCCCTCCCAGTTCAAACAGTGGCAACAGACCCTTGAGCTCCACAAACTGGCTCCGACACCGAGCAGTTAGACACAGCTGCCGAACCGCAAACACTGCCTGCATATGAGTGTCTTGGTCCCGGTCTTTAAGAAGCTTGACCAAGGGTCGAAGAACACCAAGCCGCTCGCAAGCTTTGTGATTTGCTTCATTTGCTGCAATGTTATTCAAAGCAAAGGCGATGCAACGCCGAGTTTCTACGTCTTCTGTTGTATCCACTACTGGCAGCAGCGCAGGAATCGCCCCTGAATCAAACAACTGCTGGTGGTTGCGGTTCACAATCGCAAGGTTTCCAATAGCCAAGGCACCGAATCTTTTGCATGTGTCTTCTTGCCCTCTCATGAACGCAACCATTCTGACAATTGCTCCTGAATTCATCAATGCTTGCTGTGAATCTCGTTTGGAGCTAAAAAGTGCCAAAGCACGGGCAACTTCACGGCGAACCTCATCGGACTGCGAATCACAAAGCAGCATCAGTGGCTTTAGACATCCTTCCTCAATCATCCTCTTTTGGGTGCGGCCTTCTACCATTTCTGCAATATTTGCTAGTGCAGAGACTGCATGAATTTCTCTTTCTATATCTTGGGACTGGCAGAGTGCAATAAGAGCTGGCAGGACCCCATTCCGAGCCATTGCAACCTTGTTGTCTTCCGCCAAAGACAGATTGCAGAGTGTGGCAGCAGTTTCTCGCTGCACCTCAACACTTTCAACTTTTGAAGACAGAATCAGAGGTTCCAATGCTCCATCTCTAACAAGCTGCATGCGCAATGCTGGATGAGTTGCCAAACCACGCAGGGCCGCAATCGCCTGGAATTGAACATTGGTAGATTTGTCTTGGGCTGGAAAAGCATAAGTGATGAGCGTCTTTACACATCCAGCCTTCACAACATCTTCAAGGTTGTCTTTATTGGTGCAAAGGTTGCCGATCACAAAGACTGCATGTTGGCGACACTTGATATCGAGGTGTTTGCTGAAACCAGCCAGAGTCGGCAGGGCTTTCTCCACCAGTATTCTGTGGTTCGCATGGGAGACAGCCATGTTAGCCATCACCAGAAGGCAGTACCGCACCGTCTCAAAGTCGCTTTTGGCCTTTGGATCAAGGGCCAGCTCACACTCTGCAAGGATTGGTTCGAGAACTCCAGCCTGAAGCATTGGCACATGGTTCTTGAGGTTTGATGCCATGTTGCACATGGCCATTGCAGCCATCCTTTGGCAAGGAGGAGAATCGGACCTAAGTAAAGCCATCAAGTGTGCCAGGGCACCACCACGCAGAATTCGATCCGAATACTCCAGGTTGGCACAGAGGTTTCCCAACAAACGCGCGGCTTCCCGTTGAACAGTAGGTTCAGAGGAACTTAGCGCCTCTATTGCAGGCAGGATTGCCCCAGCATCAACAACACGGGGCATGTTCTCAATCACTTCACACAAATTTGCAATGGCGCAGCACGCATTTCTTGCGACTGGAACGGAAGGTGACCGAATAGCTGATACGAGAGGTTCGAGCCCTCCATGTTTGCAAATGTCCACTTTATTCTCCTCGGAAAAGCTCAACGTGCACAGAGCTGGGATTGTCTCACGTTGGATGTCTACATCGTCTGTCCTTGCAAGATAAAGAACAGGTTCCAGTCCTCCTTCTTCAGTAACCTGTTTGCGTACATTCGCATTCTGACCGACCTTCACCATGGCGAATGCTGCATACTGGCGCACCTCTGGATCTGATGCGGCAGATAATGAAATTAGGAGAGGAAGCATCCCTTCATCGACAAAAGAGGAATGGTTATCAACTTCCGAGGCCAAGTTGGCAATCGCAAGAACAGCATATCTTTGAATTTCTAGCTCCAGATCTTCCGAGCGAGCCAAACTGCACAATGGCTCCAGTACACCGGCCTCCATCAGTGTCACACGGTGCACATGATGAGTACAAAGGTTCCCAACCCCTAAAGCACCAACACGTTGGCTGGCAGTGTCTTGACTCAACAGATAGCTGATCAGGAGCTGGTGACCCCCGGATTTCACTATTAGCTCCGTGTTCTCCGATTTGCTCGCGCAGAGGTTCGCCAGAAGCCGTCCTGCCTCGCGCTGCACCTCCACAAACCGGCTGCGCATTACCAAAACGCAGGGTCGAATACCTCCCTCGTTGCAGATTATCTCCTGATTTTCTGGCATTTCAGCCAAGTTTGCCAAAGCGGCACAGGCTTGGCTTGCAACTTGCATATCATCTGACTGCATATGAGTGAGAAGTGGGGGAATGGCCCCACATTTAGCAATTTCAAACTTGTTCTCATCCGAAACACTAAGGTTGCAGAAAGAAGCGCACACTTCACGCAAGATCTCCACGTCCAAAGAAAGTAGCATCTGATTCAACGGCTCAAGCCCTCCTTCCTGGACAATCTTCATTTTGTTCTCCTGGCTCACAGAAAGCCCTCTTAGTGCAGCAGCAGCCTGTTGGTGCACATCCGGGTCCTTGCTGTACGCAAGACCAATAATAGGCTGCAGACCACCTTCCTCCACAAGCAGCCGGTGGTTTGCTGGAGAACATGCCAGATTTGCCAGGCAGCACCCCACGTAATATTGTGATATAGCATCAGGTGAATTGCTGAGGCTGTACAGAGCTGGGAGGCATCCTTCCTCAAGTAGAGAAGGATGATTTGCCATTGTTGAAGATAAATTTGCAAGCGCCAATGATGCAAAACGCCGCGCTTCAATTTGATAGGATGGATTCCTTGCCAGTTCAACCAGAGGGTTTATTGCTCCAGATTGGACCACTTTTATTTGAGAGCTGACAGTAGTAGCCAGGTTTGCAAGAGCAAGCGCTGCAAATCTTTGGCAGTTGAGGTCGTCATGGCCCAAAGCCTCCACCATAGGGCCAAGTGCGCCTTCCCTGAGAACAGGTTGATGCATGTCTGGGTTTGCAGCAAGGTTTGCCAGAGCACGAGAGGCCTCCCCTTTTGTGTTCAAATCATTGCTCACTGCCATCGCTACCACGGGAGCCAGCCCTTTCTCTTCCAGCAAACGATTTTGAAGCTCTGCCATCTCCATTAGGTTTGCCAGAGTGCAAATAGCATGCCTTTCAACCTCCGGGTCACCATGTAACATCATTGCCAGGATAGTCGCCATACACCGGTCAGCAATCTCCATCTTGTTCTCCTCAGCACTAGAGAGACAGTTCAAAGCAGACCCCACCTCCCGTAGCACAGAAATATCATCCGAACGAGCCATCAGCACCAGGGGATCTAGCACTCCGCTCTTCACCACAGTAATTCTGTGGGCAGGGGTTATGCAGAGTCCTCGTAGTGCAGTAAGAGCTTGGCGTTGGGCGTGCGGTGCATCAACGCATGCGAGAGTCACCAATGCAGGGACAGCACCCTCATCCACAATTTGGTCCCTGTGATTTGCATTTGCAGCGAGGTTTGAAAGTGCAAAAGCAGCATACCGACCAGACTCAACTTCTTCCACTTTCAGAAGACTGATTAGTGCATCAATGCATTCAATCTTGACCATTTCTTCATGTAAAGTAGGATCTGCCGCAAGGTTACCGAGAGCCATTGCAGCGTATTGCCTTGCTACCAGATCTCCATCTTCATTTGAACACAGCTTGACCAAAAGCTGGTGGGCACCTTCCTCCACCATTCTCTCACGGGTGTACACAGCAGATGCACAGTTTGCTAACCCAAGTGCTGCAAATCTTTGGGCCTCTGCGTCTTGTGTTTTCTCAATGAGAACCATCAAAGACACAACACCCCCTTTCTTGACAATTCGGTCATGGAGCTCCTCATGAGTGGATAGATCTGCAAGACCAAAAGCAACTTCTTTTTGATCTCGTGGTCTTTTTGCCCTTCGAGCTTGCGCAATTAAAGCCTCCAGACGTTTCGCCATCGTTTACAAGAATAACTTGTTAATCAATTGATTTACTGAAAACGTAGTTAATTTTTATAGAAAACTGACGAAAGATATATTGTACTTGACAGACACAAAAATGTTGGAGATTCGCGAAGACATCAACG
>Ga0157562_1162837_pt1 | contig 11019 bp, 1 predicted proteins | sample GEODES061metaT_FD_106797 | JGI IMG/M metagenome (GOLD analysis project Ga0157562, IMG submission 106797) | Dystrophic lake water microbial communities from Trout Bog Lake, Wisconsin, USA - GEODES061 metaT (Metagenome Metatranscriptome) | ecosystem: Environmental > Aquatic > Freshwater > Lake ...
ACACACCAAAATATTGCTGAGTCACAAGCATCTTGTTTTTGTTCTGACCAAGCTAACACAACAAACATCAGATACCTACACAAATTATGAATTCACACAGTTCAGTGATAACTAACCAAAAACAAAAAAAGGAAAGAGATCCAATGAGGGGAGAGGGCATTCCCTATTTAAATTGGTTACTTATCCTGAAAAGTGGGTTTCAAGTTGCTTGTCAGAGACAAAATGACTCCCACCGCCACACCTCCAGCCATTTCCCACTTTTGTCCAAGCAAAACCTGCTGGGCAGGGTTGGATCTGTCTTATTTTTTCTTGAACCGCTGCTGCTTTTCTCAATTCTTCCTTCAAAGCTGCTTCAAGTTCCGCTTTCTCCTTTTCTCGTTTCATCTTTTCAAGTTTTTCGTAGTACGCCTGCTTTGCAGCTTCCAGCTCCTCCCAGTCTTCATCGCTTACGCCAGAGTCCCGAAAACCAAAACGAGGCAGCAACTTTACGATCATTTGTTCGCAGTCATCTTCCTGCTCCTCAGAGGACAGTGTCTTGACTTCATCTTCCTGGCAAACAAATCTTTCTTTTTGACAAGTGGGTGGAAACGACTCTTGAACCCTTGTATCCATGTGATAGTTTGTTGAATGTGATCGGATTGCTTTTGGCTTTTCTCGTGACAAAATCATTTCATCGAAAGCTTGCCGAACATCCAGAAGACACACTGTCTTTACATCTTCTGGAGAATTCACAACACGAGTGGATCGAAACTTAAAAGTATTTTTCCACAGCTGCTTTACATCTCTCGCATTAGCCCAACCAGGCAATTTTCTCAGGTCTTCAAATTTTGAGTCCAAAAATTCATTTATTTTGTGTACCTCAGAGCTGGGAATGATAAAATTTTCGCATTCTGCCAAATTCAAGAAAAAGTGGGTTGCGTCTGTTGGAAGCCAATCCTGAAAATCAAAATACTGGGTAAAACGGCTTTTCAAACCAACATTTCGATCCAACATCTCATCAATGTCTCCTGCATAACCTGCAATGATGATGACCAGACCTTTGTATTCAAGACTTGTCATTGCTGCCAAAAGTGTTGTCATTGCCTCTTCTCCATACATTCCTTTACCAAGCTCGTATGCCTCGTCAATAAATAAGATTGAGCCTTTCGCCTGTCCAAGTTTCTCTGCGACTTTTTTCTTGGTTTGCCCGATAAATTCCCCAGTCAACTCAAGCCCTGACGTCTCGACAATTCTGTTTGTTGCTATCATTTCCAGCTGAAACAAGATATCTGCCATAACACGGGCAACTGTCGTCTTGCCAGTTCCGGGCGATCCACGAAACACAAAGTGACCAACTTCAGGTACAACACCCCCTTCATCATTTGCAACTTTGAATGTATCGTAAAGCTGTTGTATTATAGCTTTTATGTTCTCAACATTGTACATCTTGTTCAAAGGGGCAAACGGATCGTTACTTGAAATGATGCCGCTTTCAATATCATCCAGTTCGAGCTGGATGGTGTGTGTCCCTGCCCGTGCAGCTGCCTTAGCAATAGCGTTGTTGACGAGAAGTTTTACAGAAGCCGCATTGCCAAAGTTCGGGCAGGCTCGCTGTCGAGAAAGAACCTTGATGGCCTTTTCGGAGACGAGGTACGAAGCAACACTGACATTCTGCTTTTCACATGCTTCATTGAATATTTCTAAAAGCTCGCTGTCAGAATAGTCATGGAATACAAAAGCAAATTCTTTCGGGAAACGCCTTGCCAAGCCAGGATTTTGTGTGCGCAGCATGTCTAGCATTTGCTCTTCATACCCAAGAAGCAGAACCGCAATATCGTCTGCAGGTGTCCCCTGTATTTTTTCTACTAAGACATCAAGCACTTGTTTCCCATACATGCTGTCATTTAAATTGTATGCCTCGTCAATAACAAGGACCTTCCCTTTTGCTGAATTGAGTATTTCGATTGTTTTTTTTGAGGACTCCCCCACAAAAGATCCAATAAAATCATTGGCTGTTTTGATTACCACTTCGCCATTTGAGAGAAAATTCAAATGTTTCAAAACTTGCCCATAGATTGCTGCACACGTTGTCTTTCCCGTCCCGGGGTTTCCGAGAAAAAGTCTGTTCATGAACACAGGTAAGGGAGCCATACAAGACAGCTCACGCTCGTAGTTCTTTTGTGAAAGATCTGTAAGCTCTTTAATGCTCTTTTTTACTGCATGCCAGCCAATCATTTGCTCCAGCTCTTGCAGTAAACGCTTCAGTTTTTGGTTTTCAAAAGGATTTTCCCCCATAACATCGCAAACCTTCAATACTGTTTCTCCAGAATAGTCTTCTCGCGAAAAGGCCTTTTGAATGGCCCTTTCAAAAAAAGACCGAACTGCTCGAGCATTTCCAAAGCCCTTTTTGTTCGCCCCCACAGCCAACCGTTTTGCAACCACTGTCGAGAGGTTGTTGTCTTCGACCTGCCACTTTTTTCCTACCAGCATTTCCTCCCAGATGCACTTTAGGTCCTGCTCATCATAGTCATCAAATACTAATTCCTGAAAGCGGCTTCTCAAGCCGTCATTGAACGAAAAAAGCTTCTTGTTCATATCATCTTCGTAACCGGCGATGATGATCGAAAGTTGCCCACGTTGGTTTTCAGCAACGGTCAAAAGCTCAGAAACGATAGGCTTGCCCTTGAAATCCCCACTTGGATCGAGATCGTATGCTTCATCAATAAAAAGCACGCCATTCATTGCTTCTTTGATCTTTTTGCGAAACTCATCTATTCCACCATCTTTTAGTTCTTGAGCCGTGCATTCAACAATTTCGCTCTTTTTCCTCATTCCTGCATCCACAAGCAACTGGGCAAATAATCGGGCAACTGTTGTTTTCCCGCTTCCAGGGTTACCAAGAAAAGCAAAATTCATTGTCACAGAATTATTTTTCTTGTCTTCCGCATTCATTTTTTTGTATGCCATGGCCGTTTTGAAAAATTGGATTACTGCGAGTTTGAGACGCTCCAATCCTGTCAGTTTTAGCAACTTTTCCATTGCAGGAGAAGCACAAGAGGGGTTCTTGGATAGGAGCGCTTGCCATTGTTCTTGCGAAGAAACACCAATGGTGACATCTTTCACTTTGGTGTCAGTCCCCCTTTTTTTCATTTCAATCTCTTGAGGCTTAAGCCAGGTAGTTGCTGTCGGATACAGCTGTGAAAATATTAGCACGCATTGAAGGGCATCATCATTTGAGGAACCCTTATAAAACAATAGCCTTGCTACTGCCAAGAGAGTCAGCGGATGGCAGCCTTGAGCAGCATCTTGAATTGACTGCGCATAATTTTTGAGCTCTTTCTCAGCATCTGAAATGTAAGATTTCCCAAGGTGCAAGAATTCCAGGCATAAAAACAAACTGAAACGCTTTGGGTTTGTTTTTGCGGACTTCTGTAGATTGGTCAAAGTTTTTACACCTGAAAAGGGATCTGTTCCCAACCCACCACTCATCCCTTGGAACCAGAGTTTTCGTTTGAGCTCCTGCTCTAAAGATTTACTCAATCCTAGTGACTGCTCGTCCCAAGGTTCTTGAGAAAGTGCAACAAAATACCCTTCAAAACATTCTAGGCGTTGAAGTAAGTCAGATGCTGAATAGTATAAGTGCAAAGCCTGTGGATCACAAGTGCCTTGATCAATATCTGACGTAGCCATTACAAAACCTTCTGGGAACTGGTAAGTAATAAACTTCGGGTCATATCGAACGGGTTGTTCAGAGTTCTCGCCTGTATTTTCCCAGTGATCTATGAAGCGAAACAGAAACTGACTTGAGAGGGATATTTTGGACGTGGCAATTAAGCAGAAAGGTTCCCAAAATGTAAACTTGTCTTCGTGATCACTAACTTCTTGAACAGAATCAAAGCACCACTGCTGATGCTTTTGTACACACCACTTGTCAAGAACATTGAACTTTTTGGGAATGCTCCTTGGGTTCACAAGAGTATGGCAAAGATAACCAAATCCAAAGAGTAAATGTATATTTTTAGTCCTTTGATGCTGAGAAGCCAACTTGCGCAGATTAGTGAGTGACCATTTTTTTACTTCAATTCCACATAAAGTTTTCACTTTTTTAAATCGTCCAGGGCAAAAACTATTCAATTTCTTATCTTTTGCTTGTTTGTCATCCAAAACAATGAAGCAAGGTATCATTTGAGGATCAAACAAAGGTCGCTCCCATGAATCTTGTTTTGTAGCCCATTCATAAAAAGTGGATAAAAGACGCACTTTTGCATTCAAGAACGCATCAATGCCTGGCTTACTTTCCAAAGAAATGAAGCGTTGCCCCAGTGCATTTAATAGGTGAACGAGTTCCTGCTGGACTTTAAAAGATTCCTTTGAGAGACATGCGTCCAACGTGCACTGACTGGTATTTTCTGCATCCAAGAGTACTTCAAGCTTCCTAATTGCACCGCTAATTTCACTAACAGAGCATTCAGGGCAGTGGTTAGGGACTCCCTTACGACAAAGAGGTATCGTGTGCATGTGGAGGTTCGCTTCGCAGATCCATTCTTTGTAGGTGTTGCAGCAAACTGATGATTTGTCTGAGCACCGAGTGATAAGAGTCTGACCGCACACTAAAAAATTCCAGCAACGTCTCTGCACATGTTCATTGCAGTCGCTTCTCTTTTCCAAGAATGCTTGATACTCTGAACACTTAAACTGTTTGGTGTGCCCACAGTCCAGCTGTTGCAAAATTAACACATCGCACTTTGGAGGCTTGTATCTTTTTGAGTCTCGATTAAAAACCCATTCAAAAAGTTCACTGCATTTTCCTTGAAGCTCATGACCACAAGAATCAGTACGTCTGAGTGTTAGGAGGCTATCACATTTCCCAACCAAATGCTTCAAGTTGCTTGGCGGAGACAGTGGTCCGGCTATCTGAGATTGGGCCTCCTCTTCTAACACACCAACTTGCATTAGCAACTGATACCAGGAAGATTGTTGAACATGCACGGTCCACGGATTCCATTGGTGCTTTAATCCGCAGGGCATTATGGTTTCATGGCCACATAATGGGTTGCTAATTGTTACTCTGACTTGGCATGATGGCAAGTTGGTGTGTTGGGCGTCTTTACATTTCATTTTTTCTTCATGACCACAAGTTCTCTTCACCAACACAAGCTCTTTACAGTTGCTCGAAAAACCCGGTGGGGGTTCAAGAAAACTTTTCTGAGAACAAGCCTCCACAACACACCGAACTGCACCATCCTTGCGTTTGATAGCATCCAGAACCAGTTTTTCATGGCAGGGGACAACAACTACATGTCCACATATGGGTGTCAGTATCTCAACAAGCTCTTTGCATTTTTGAGGATTCTTTGCATATTCAAAGGCTTGCTCACACGGAAGCTTCTCTTCGTGACCACACGCCCGACGAAATCTGATTTTCTCGTTGCAGAGGTAATCTTTTGGTCCATAAGATTTTCCTTCCTCCACCAGCAGTCCTTGGCAAGAAACCCCTGACCAAGACAACAGAGGCACTGCTTCCTTGCAAGCAACTTGCTGCTTGTGTCCGCATCTTGGAAGAGTGACAGCAACCTTTTCAGGACATATAAAAGACATTTTCCCAGACTCATGTTGCTGCTTCAAATAGCACTTTATTTTGATATTATGACCACAAGAAGGAATGAATTCCACCAGTGCATCACAGGGTGGCACGAGGCTGGGATTTTTCTGAAAAGTTTGCAACTGGTTGCACTTGCACAAAAGTGTATGCTTGCAAACAGGATATACAAATGGTTCAAAAGCAGTTTCTGCGCAAATTGGCCAAGGAACCTTCTCACTGGAAATATCTGTTTCTTCACAACACTGCAGTGTAATTTGATGTGTGCAAGGAAGCATTACATCCACAGTTTTGTCGCAGCGATACCTCTTCAGCGCAGACTCAAGAGGAAGATTAACAGAAAAAGGGTATCCACCTCCTGTAATTTTTTTAAGTGAAGACATTAACACATGGCATTCGATCTTACCTGGATGCTTGAGACAAGGGCACTCTAGTTCAACCTTACAGTGGAGATTATGTTTTGGATTTGGCCAGTGGCAGAGCAATCCACAATTATGTGAGCATGATAATTCAGTCGTGCATTTCTCTTGACAGAAACCAAGTTTGAGCTGATCGGGCCTCAAGACCTCTTTTATGGACATTGTTTGGTGGATCGAACAACAAATTGGCAGTTTAGGCCCAACACGAGCCCCAGCAAATTGGCTTTCTTTACGAGGGATTGAGTCATCCTGTTCAGGTACATGCAAACGATCTATCGTTAATTTCCAATGCTCAGCTGGTTTGTTCTCAAAGTAACCAACATTCCCAACAATAAACATCCCCAAACGTGCCCGACTTAACAACACAACCATGCGATTTTGTAGCTTTACAAAAGGAGTTCGTGAATTCGAATCAATGACCAAGGAAGCTATCACAACATCTGCCTCATCGCCTTGAAACCTGTCAACTGTTGAGAGGATACAGGATTGTGCTTTTGTTCTTCGACTGTTTTTATCTTTGCTGGTTGAAATAATCAGTGGGTCGCGACCTGACATAAGATCCTTCCGAATGAGCATCAGCTGCCCTTTGTAAGGAGTAAGAATTGCAATGGATGACTTCGGAACACCACAGGTAACTAAATACCTGGCAAGTTGGCACACCATGTCAGCTTCCTGGCGATTAATTTTGGAAAGGCCAACTTGAGCACATTCTTGCTTGCCCTGGTGAGTCCAAAAGAAAATGTGTGTGCACATGCCTGGCACTTCACGAGGTAGTGAGTTTAGTGCTGTTGCTGTCGTGTATCTATAAGTTCCAAGTTGTGCTTCTCCAATTCTTCTGGTATGGCATTTTTCATGGTCTTCAATGTCTGTGATATCTTCATAAAATTCACGTGTGAAATCACAAATGTTTGTTCGCATGCGACGTTGCACTGACAGCACATCGGACGGTACGGGATTGGTACGAGGAGCACAAATCAATCTTTCAAACAGGGACACATTGATTCTATTTATCCTTTCATAATCAAATTTGTTCATAGTTGATGGTTGGAGCTGCAAATGGTCGCCGATCATTTCCAACTTGCAGGTGGTTGGGCATATACATGCAAATAATAATGGCTCCATAACCTCCGATGCTTCCTCAATAACAATCGCAAATGGATTTGTCGATCGAATAGCTTCAAGCCTTGAAATGCAACCAACAATAGTGCCAGCAATAATTTCCTTTCCTTCATACACATATGCACTAGCTTTTACTTTGGCATCATGGTATTCACGTTGAGATTGGGCTGCATGATATTTCAGGTTGTGCTGGAGCCATGAAACAAAAAAACTGTCTATATCAACAACCTGCTGGCATAAGCAACGTCGTTCTTCAGCTGACATGCTCCATTTCCAATCAGATATTGGGGTCCAAGTCATAATATTTTCATTTGATTCTTGAAAATTATCATTCTCAATATCCTCAGAAGCATCCAGAAAGATTTCATCAAAATTCTCTTCAATTTCAAACACTTCGCGAATGTGTTGTAGGTGATCAGATTCCTCCACTTCATCAATGTTGTCTGGATCATAGAAATCATCTTCGTCATTGTTATCATCTTCGTAATTTTGGTCTTCAACAGGCAGAATTACAGTTTTGTCAGGATCATCTTGTGTTGGACTTGTGGGTGCTTCTACACCTGTAACAATCTCTTTGAAAGGAATATCTATTGAACCTCCAAACGACACTCTTGTTTTTTCAGTATTAGAGTCCAAAATATTAGTTTGAACAGGCGCAACAGCTGAGTATTTTCCAAGGTGAACTTGGCAATATTGCATCAAGGGGATCGGTTTATTTTTGCAACGTTTTCCTTTGTTAGTTTTTGCCTGACAACTTGAGGATAATGTACCTTTAAAATCAGTACTTGCTGTGCTTGGTCGTGTTTTCACAAATTGGTTTTGATGGTCCTTGCAAAATGGACAATCTCTTGACATGATGGCACTTGATTTGCAAGGCTTTCCTTTGGATGTTTTCCCCTGGCAACAAGTCTGGTAATGCAGCTCACAATATGGCGAATCTTGACCAGCTATATTCTTACAACTTGAAACTCCAATTCCAAACGCACATAAAGGATGTTCTGTGCAGGTGTTTCGAGGCGGGTCATCAGCAGACATCTCAGCAACAGCACCGCGTTCAAGACAAACAAAACAGGCATGATCAGAACAGTACAGTTGTGGAAAAGGTAGTTTTGGGAGGAAACACCCACGCGATTGACATGCATGCTGTTCACAAAATCTCTTTGAAGAAACCACGTTCTCACACCTGTGATCTTCAATAACAAAATTGCATTGGTGCGTCCAACAAAAGGAAAAGTTAGGTTGGCTTATTTCGCGACACTGATTCCCATTTTTGTCCGAGTACGAGCATTGAGAACGAGGAACAAAACCAGTCAGGAATAACCACAAAATTTCAGGAACAGAGGGAGATTTGTTATAATGCCTCATTGACTCGTAAAGATGAATCAGATTATGTTGTAACCTTTTATCAGAGGAAAGATTTTCTTCTTTTTTTACCAGCATTTCAAATGCCTTGACAGCTGTACGAAAATCAAGTTTTGGTAACTCTTCAAAACCATTTTTTGAAGTAAATGTAAATCCTTTGTTTGATTTCCAAGGCATATTTTCGTTGCAGTCTAATAAAAACAGAATACGATTTAACATGTTTCTGAAAACATACGCAGCTTCATAACTGCGCATGTTTTTTTCACTTTCTGACTCGTCTGGCAAATTAGAATAGAACAACAGAAGTTTTGTGTGGTCATCTGAGGCATCCTTAAAGCACTGTAGGATACCATAAATTTGTTCAAGTTTTTTTCGTGGGGCAACAACGCTTTGCTCCCTGCTTGACAGATTTCGTTCACTGTATTGAAACAGCTCAGGTTCATTGCATCCCCCCCCAATTCGAATGAGATCTAGATGCCTCGGCTCTGCGTGCACCAGATCAAGTAAAAATTCATCAATTGCATGATTTTTATACGACAAAACCAGAATTGGAGGACTTCCGATGGAGGGCGAGACTCTTTTCCACATATGTTGTATTAACAAAAAAGCCTGGGTGATTACAACTCCCAGATAAGACTTGCCAGTTCCAGGTGGCCCTTGAGTGCAGTGCACGGGATGCAGAAGAGCAGAAATGAAACTCTTCCTTTGCGCTTCATCAAAGTTTGACTTAATCATTAATCTTCTGAGCAGGTCAATCAGTATAAGCCTTGCTCTTTCGTCTCTTCGAATCTGAATTATAGGATCCAACAAACTGTTATCAACCATCCATTCCATATCATTGCTGAAATTCTTTTCAATCCCCTCGAAGACAGTTGGATAACTTACAGGTGACACAGACCGAGAAAGATTCAGTTGCTGCCCATTGTTAAATGGGACATTCACTTTTCTTTGGGTTTCCATTGCTTTCAAGACAGGGATGAATTCTGGAGAAAATGTTTGGCAATCAATCACAACAACAAAATCTCCACGTGCCAAAACATCGATATCCCCAACATTTTCAAAAAGATTTAAAAGTGACACTGCAAGCTGTTTACGCTCTCTGAACAATTCTTCTCTTTGATTTGGATCCGTTGTTTTGTGATTGACTATCTCACCCCAAATAATGCGCTGATTCAAGTGAAGACTTGCACATCTGTTGGAAACTTTCACTATTCCCACTATATTTGGGCTTGCAAGTCGTTTTGTTGTCCGCCAATGAATGGGGTTTTGAGGTGGCTTTCGACTTTCAATGTTTTCTATATAAACAACGTTATCATAGCTCATATGAGCAACAGCTCCATCATAAATGTGGGTTGATGCTCCAGGGCCAGGTGGACCTCGAAAACCTTCTCGGATTTTTTTCACACATGCCTCGCAAAATCCATAGTCATGGTTTTTGTTGCAACAAGCCAGGACTGCATTGTTGTGACAATGATGCGAGTGGCATTTAACATTTTCGGCATTGCTCACCGGCCATAAAATATGCCCACATTCTTTACCAGCATTTCGAATTTTACACGAAGGACTGAGGGAATTGTGGCCCTCTCCAAAAGTAAGACCAATCCAAATACGGATTACAGTTTCAAAATATTCTTCCACTGAATCATAAACACCATTTGCTTTTCCTCTTGGCACTTTCATGACAGGAAGGTTGGGCGGAAGAAAATGTTTTCCATCACTCAGCCAACCAATATTTGGTTGTTTCCATTGCAAAAGATTTGGAGTTTCTGTTCCGCCAAAATCAAGCGATTCGAGCTCTGGCTGAAAAATTTCTTCAGTCATTAAAATTGTCCAAGGCTTGCTCAATTCGTCCATGAAAGCAATAATCTGCATTTGCAAATTCCGCTGATCGGCTATCCTTGTGCTCAACACACTACAAGCACAATCCAAAATATCTTCAAGCTCTCTCTTCACTGTTTGCTTCTCTTCATCCCAACGGAATTTGGTAAGACGTTTCGTGAAATTCAGCGCAATCTCGACATTTCTGGAAACTTCTTCTGGAGTAGTGCTGTGATTTGCAGAAAAAATATTTTTTGTTGCTGTTGCACAGAAGGAGATCGGGGGTGGTTTTATGTCTGCTGAGAAGGGCAATTTGGCAAGTGTTATTACAAGATGTCTTGAAGCTTGTGGGGGGAGTGTACCGCTGTCTTTCCAGCAAGCGATCCATTGATCGTAACACCTTCGGATTACATTAGCAAGACCCTTTTCATCTGCATCGTTCAACAGTTGAAAAAAGTGAGAATATTTATCATTAGACACGAAACACTTAGAATTCATTTTTTTTTGTAATTTATCTCGCGCTTGATGTGCATCGCTGTCATTCGACCATCTTCCAGATCCTCTCGAACGATTTTGATTTTGGCCACGCCCATGCAGAAAACTATTTGCAGGATCTCGAGAGCGACCTGGAAATCTTCCTCCTCGATTTTGAGATCCCCTCATAACCAGCTATAGTACGAAACACAATATTGATGTGAGAACCTCTAAGTGGATGAGATTCCA
>Ga0157562_1023069_pt1 | contig 10689 bp, 1 predicted proteins | sample GEODES061metaT_FD_106797 | JGI IMG/M metagenome (GOLD analysis project Ga0157562, IMG submission 106797) | Dystrophic lake water microbial communities from Trout Bog Lake, Wisconsin, USA - GEODES061 metaT (Metagenome Metatranscriptome) | ecosystem: Environmental > Aquatic > Freshwater > Lake ...
CAAAAATGTGTTTGGGTTGGAACCTTTGAAGGAACCTTTCAGACTTCTTCGGCATTGTAAGATTTCTGTTTTTTCCAAGTTAAAAGAATTCTTTTAATTTTTTTTGGAAGGACTTTCATGTTTGAAAATCTGCAAGAACTCTGAAAGTGAAAGACAGACCCACTTAGAGAGTCTTTCATCTTCTAAAAAAATTGGAATTGTACTATACTTTTAGATGCACATGTGTCATAAAAGCCGGAAAATTGAAAGAAATTGTTCAGCAATGTCAAATGCATCTGTGAAAGACTATCTATATACATGGCGTGTCATTTTTCAACGCCTATTTATCTTTCTGATTCTTCATACTGCAATGATTGAAGTTCAACCCTCATCGGTCCTCTCCACCAGAAGTATGGAATCCCGCCGATTGCGAGTGGATGCCCAAAGTAACCAGATGAAAGAGTTGGAGCAGCTGCGAGAAGCCCTAAATCACGAAAGAGAGACTCGAGAGCGCGAAGAATTGATCCTCCAACAGTTAAAGGAACACGAAGCTGCACAAATGATGAGTGAACTTCAAGAACTTCAGCAAGCTCTCGCCTATGAACAAACAGAAAGGGAATTCCAGCAAAAGAAGCTGAGTGAAATTCAGGGACAGGATGTCGATGGGGCTGCAGTTGTAAACTACAATGAAATTCTTTTACAAAGCCCTGCTCCAGTTGCTGAAAGCCATGAAGAAAACGATACGGTGCAGTTTGTAGTCTCTAGTACAGAAAAAATAAATGCTCAAGACGATAAAGGATTGAACCAAGTGAATGAGCAGTACCCTGGAAACCCAACAGAAATAGCTCCTGAACAATCTGAATCTAATCCCATTCTTAAACAAACTCAAACTACACAAGATTCTCAGTCAAAGACAGAAGAGCTCCATGAATTGGTTGCAGACACCACTTTGGATGCACCTGCTGTTAAACAACAAGCTGTAGATGAAAAGCCAGCTGAAGAAAATCTGACAGATGCTGATACCCTAGAAAAGGCTGCAGCGCAAGACAATGTCATCCTTGAAAAGTCATTGCAATACAACAGTAATGTCGAGCCAGAATCAGAGATATTAATCAAAGAAGTCAATGATCTTAAAGCTGCATTGGAACGCGAGAAGGAACTTCGGAAAGAAGCAGAGCTTGAGAAAGAAGTGACAGACCTAAAAACGGCGCTGGCACAAGAGCATGCTGAAGCTGTGGCAGTCAGAGCGCAACTTGAACAGTCATCTCGGGAGGATGCAAACAAAAAATCTGTTAGTTCAAAGAATTCTGAAGATGTTGATGCTCTGAAAAAAGCATTAGTGCAGGAGATGGAGATGCGAGACCTTCAAAAGCTTCAAGACGCCATCACTTTGGAGAAACTTAAACGGGAGCACAACGCTTTGTTACTTCAGCAACAGATTGCCGAGCCTGATGTTGGTGAAGTCAAATGGGAGGCTGGAGAATTAGAAGCTATGAACCCTGCAGTTGCTGCCGAGTTAAACCAGGTCAAAGCCCAAATAGCACAAGAACAAGCTCTCAGATCGCAAGTGGAGGCTGCAATCACTTCTGTTGGGATGAGGCAATCAACCCAGCTGAAACTCCAGGAGCATATTTTACTTCAGACGCCACAGTTCCTTAATGAACACGATTCTGCTGTTACAGTTTCTGGTGGTGCCTCAATGCCTCTAGATGAAATGCCTGTCATAGCTCCAGATCAAGACGAAACTTTGAGTGTTGAAGATAAAAAAGATAGCTCACTTGCATTCGACCAGCCCCGCAAAGCGCGTACCTGGGAAGACATTATAGCCGAGGATGTGAGCTTTCATGATGAGATGCTCAATTTGCAGAAAGCTGTTGCCCATGAAAAAGAAATGAAAGAGATTCAAGAACTGAAAACTGCTCTTGCTCTTGAAAAAGAGGCAAGAGAACAGGCAGCAGCATTAGAGCGTCAACATTCTTTATCTGAAAATCATCCAGAACAACTTGATGTGACTCCTGACGTCCCTTCTCAGCCAAGCTTAACTACTCAAGAGGCACACGGTAGTTTGCCAATCAAAAGTAATGAAGTGGAACTAAGCGACAAGCTAACTGCTTCTGAGCCAGACAACTCGATAGATGAACGTCCTCGCTTGCGTTCTCCTCCAGAACCAACCGAAAGCATCTCAGCAGAACAAAAGGGTCCCTGCGAGGACATAATCGGCTGGAAAGATTCGTATGGATACACATGTGCCGACTATACTGAAAAGGAATTTTGCACTTCTACAAAGGGCCTTGGCACTGGTTGGGATGAAGGTTGGGGGTCTTTTGACAATTATGCAAAGGATGGATTTGATGCCACTGAAGCTTGCTGTGGTTGCGGAAGCACAAGAGTCGCAGATGGTGCAAATGTTATGGCATCATTCTTACGTGCCAGGCGAGATGTCCCAGAACCTTCTTCCCAAAACTTTGAACCAAGTCAACCAAGCTCCAATAGTGTGGATGCTGCAACTGTGGAAATTTCGCTTGACAAGAACGTTGATGAAATGATAGCTGAAGATTCCAATTTCCAAAGTGAGATGAGTGAATTGAAAAAGGCTTTGCTGCTGGAAACAGAAAAGAAGGAACTTGCTGCGCTTAAAAATGCTCTTGCGCTGGAAAAAGAACAAAGAGAATATGAGGAAGAAGTTGAAAAGCAACTCATTGAACAGGAAGAGTCGAAAGCGATTGCTGTTGCTGCGAAGAATGCTGTCGCTGCCAAAGTACAAGAGTCAGTGCTTACGGCAACAAATCTTGCCATGAATATTCCTTCAGAAGTGGCAAGAGAGCTTTCTGGAGCAGCAGGATTGCCACAACTCTCAGAGAATACCCAGACTTACTCAACTCCGCTCCCTCAAACTACTGAGCTTATGATGTCCCCTGAACCTGAAAATATTCCTGAAGCTGCACCTTGCTTGGTCACCAATACACACGGCACTCCTTGTAAACTGTCTGCGGAACACATAACGACCTGTGAAGACTGTCGCGCATTTCCCCAAGGTCAATGTATTGCCTTCACATGGAAAGGACTGTCGTACTGCCCCGAACCAGAAACAATACAACCAGCAGTTGAAGTTCAAAACCCCACTGTTTCTTCGCAAACCGAAGATCCAGCAGTTGTTTCTCTGCAGCCTTTGATGACAGGTGTGGGCAGTGACAATTTTGCCTCTTCAGTGTTCCCTCAAATGCAAACACCAGCAGCTGTCCAGCCTGTTGTTACAGATGATGAGAGTGGAGATAGCATTGACAGAATAATTGCAAAGGATAGCACCTTTCAAGAAGAGCTCTTAAACATGAAGAAGGCACTTGCTCAAGAGAAAGAACTTACGGAGCTGCAAGAACTTAAAAATGCACTTGCTTTGGCAAAGGAAAAGAGAGAGCGTGCCGAGGCCATGGAGATTGAGGCTCTTACCCACACGGCTGAAATTGAGAGCATTGGTGAAACCAAGGGAAATGATTTGAGTGGACAATCGCCTGTATCAGAACCCCAGCCTGAATTGGGAAAGGAGGAACCATCTTTGGTCGAACCACATCTAACTTGGATGGGCGTTCAAAACCCACAACCAACCCAAAATGTAGCATCAGTGCCAGAACCACAACCACAGCAACAACTAGAACCAGCACCAGTGAAGCCTGAACCTGAACCTAAACCAGAACCAGAACCACCACAAGTTCAGCCCACACCTCATCCTAAACCTGAACCAGAACCTGCACTTCCCCCTTGCCAGGATGATATTATTGGATGGGTAGATTCTTACGGGTATACGTGTGAAGATTATTTCGAGATGAAGTTTTGCACTGCACAAAAGGGATATGGACAAGGATGGGGTGCTGATTGGGGGTCCTTCGATCTTTATTCTTCTGCTGGAGTTGATGCTACGGAGGCTTGCTGCAGATGTGGGAGCAATGAGTCACGCTTGAAGCAGCAACAAGAGCTTATCGCAGCGAAAAAAGCTGCAGCGCAACAAGGTGGTGTTATTGGCTCGTATCTTCCTGAACTTGCATCAAAACCAGAAATGGATGAAGAGGAGATAGCAACACTTGTTGCAGCAAAGATAAAGGCTCTTGGTCTTTCTATGGGAGAAACAAATCAGCTAGCTGAGCAAATAGCACAAGCTGTTCTCGAAGTTGGCCCACCAGGTCCAGAAGCAGACCTTCCTGTCCCAGTGAATGCTTTTGAAATTGAGACAAAACATCTTCAAATGATCTCAGATGCCTCTATGGATAAAAAAGATCATATCGTGTTGGTAAAGGAAGCAGATGAAGTTGGAATTGCTAAAATTCCTTCCGAACTGCTTTTTAAATATGGATTTCCAAATTATAATTTTAACATAACTTTTGACCTTACCATCTCGTCTCCGACTGGTTGTGAAGGAGGAGGCTTTGTGTTCAGTTATGCCCCTGACTCAAACTGTCTTGAGCAGTGTGCAGATGGAAGCTTCACTATCTCGTCAAACAAAAACTCAAATCTGCGTGCTGGTGCTTCTTTAATTTTGTCAAATGGAGCCATTGTTCCTATTTCTGCCTTCTCGCCGAAAGATTTTTTTGATACCACAACAAGAATAACAGTAGAGTTTAAACATGAGCTTACCAACAACCTTCTCACAGTGATAATTTTTATCAATGGATTGCCTCAGCTCCAGCACCAAAATGAAATCTCAAACCTACGCTTTTACCAACCTGTTGGAAAAATGGTGTTTTCTGCTGTTGCTGGAAGCTGTGACCAGAAATTCTTGCTTTCCAAAGTGTTTTTTGCTTCTGATAAAGAGACCCCACAGAAAAGTCTATTCGAGAACCTTCATTTCCCGATGGAAGCTACTGAAATGATGAGTTTGGCAGTGAAAGACACAGTAGATTTTTCTGAAAGTTTCACTTCTCCTGCTGATCTGAACATGCTTCATGCAATGATGTTACTGAAATCTACACCAGACACTTTTGTCCAGACAGACAACAGAGTTGATAGCCAAATTGAGCAAGCTCTCCATGCGCTCGGCCTCTCCACCAAGCAGAAGGCGCAAACACAGGTTGAACAAACCCAAGTAGCTCCATTTGTAGAGCAGGAGGAGAGCACCACTCAGAATTTAATGAAATTACAAACTCCAGATGAAATGGCTGACATCCAAAGTGAATACCTCAAAGAATTGAATGAGCTGAAAGCTGTTCTTGAGGAAGAGAGAAACAGCAAGCAAGGAGGGCTTCCATCAGTTGCACAGCAAACTCCTTCTCTTTCTGAAACAGGCCAGCTTGACCAGAGGCACTTGGATGAAAGCAAAGGTTCTCTAGACCCACGTTTTACGCCCAAGTCCCCCAGTTCGCCACAAGCAGATTTGATGAAGGAGCTGATTGGTTTAAAAACTGCTGATCTGAAAAAAGTTGACCTCAGTGATTTGAAAGCAGCAGCGTTCTTGCTAATGAAATCTGTTGGGGAGGACGAACCTGATCTGTTGAGCGAATCAGGGGAAGAAATCCAAATGAGTGCTGAGGCTGTTCCTTCAGTTCCTTCTCCAGATGTCAGTTTTGATCCACAAGAACAAGTGTTAAAAGAACTAGCTGATCTCAAATATGCACTGGAAGAAGAGAGGAAAGAGAGGGCCCAGCTTCAAGAACAAATAACGTCAGCTCAAAAAGCAAGTCCTGCATCAAGAACAGATAATGATTCAAGGCAAAGGAAGGATGAAGAGGAAGAAGCCCTGAAATTAAGAGAGGAAGAGCAGGCTGTGGAGCAGACTGCGGCTGAAGTAAAAGAGGAACAGCAAGCTGCCCACCAAGAGTTACCTACTGTTCCAATGAGTACCAATGAAGTGTTGCTCCAGAAAGAATTGGATGAATTGAGAGCCGAATTAGACAAGGAGAAAAATCTGGCCCAACAAAAGACTCTTGCAAAAGAGGAACCTACGAAAACAGATGACATATCACCTCCCAACCCACAAGAGATCCTTCTTCAGAAGCAGTTGAATGATTTGCGAGCAGAATTAGACCAAGAACGGGCGGCAGTATTGAAAGAACATTCTTCTCCTCCAGTACAGAACGCGTTGATTCCAATGATGCAGGCTGAACAAACTGGAGGAGTCATGGTTGCCGGTGAGGTCGTTCTCCAAAAACAACTGGATGAATTCAGACAGGAATTGGAAATGGAGAAGGCTTTGAGAGACAAACCTTCCGTGCAAGCCCCTCTACCTACTCAGGAAGTGATCAAACCATCTGAAGTTGTTCCAGTCAAAACAGAGCGTGTTGTTAAGTCACAAGATCCAGAAACAGTGGAGCTTCGTAAACAGTTAGAAGACCTGAAAGAAGCTTTGGACCAGGAAAGAATGCGACGAGAGGTGCTGGAAAACAAAGTTGTTCCGTCAGCTCAAGTTGGCACAACTGCACAACGCTCGCCAAAGCAAGAAACAGAAGATTCTGAGCTGCGAGAGCAGCTCAATGACCTAAAAGCTGCTCTTGACCAAGAAAAGGTAAAGAGGGATCAACTTGAAATAAAGTTCTCTGCTCCTTCAACACTTCCACAAAAACAAACTACCACTGAGGATGCAGAGCTCCGGAAAGAGTTGAATGACCTGAAAGCAGCACTTGACCTTGAGAGATCTCGGAGTGATCAGCTAATGGATAAATTGGCAGGGAACGCGCAGAAGCAAGAAGCACCAGAGGAATCCGGTCTCAGAAAGGAGCTGGATGATTTGAAGACCGAATTCGTTCAAGAAAAAGAGAGGCGAGACAAGCTTACATCTGAAGGGACTCAAACCCTTAATGCTCCCCAACTTGCTCTGAAGAGTGTTGAGCAAAAGAAATCTTCCCTTCCAATGGATCCAGAGATTCAAAAAGAGATGGATGGTCTGAAAGCTGCACTGGAACTGGAACGGAAGGAAAGGGAGCAAGCTCAAGCGAAAGCTGCTCAAGCAAAAGCTGCCAAAGAGAAAGAGATGAGTATTGTCGAGGAAATTAAAAAACAATTTATCCCACCAACAATTCAATCAAAAGTTGGCCTCAACAATCCACTTTCTGAGCAAATGGAAATGCAAATGCAGGAGTTGAAAGAGTTGAAGGAGGCTTTAGTTCTTGAAAGGCAGTCAAGGCTTGAAGACGAAGCAAGACTGTCCCGAGAGGGGATGGGTGAAGTGTTGGAATTTGCAAAGGCTTTAATGGCACAACAAGCACAACCTGAAGTGATTTCGGCATCCAGTCCTCCCGTTCAAGAAGTAGCAACACAGCCTATCCAAGAAGCTGAAAAAACTGGGGAGGAAACACTTCACGAAGAAGCACTGCCTAAAACAAACCCTTGGGAGGAACAAATGAATGAGCTGAGAAATGAACTTATTGCAGAGAGAGAAATGAGGGAGATGCAGAACAATCTTATCAACGAGCTTGCAACAAAAATTGCCTCTGGTGCAAGTGAAATACAGGTTCCTGCTGTTACAAACCTAATCGATCTTCAGCAAGCAGCAGAGCCTTGCGAAGATATTCCAAACTGGAAAGACTACTATGATTATAACTGCGCTGATTATAGTGCAAAGGGCTTCTGTACTAAAGACAAGGGATATGGTCATGGGTGGAAAGATTCTTGGGGAACTTTTGAAGAGTATAAGATGTATGGAGTGGATGCAACTGAAGCATGTTGTGCTTGTGGAAGAACAGGTTCACAAAATACTTTGGTCCCTTCGTCATCAAGATCAATTAAAGCAGCCGCTCAGAACTCAGTTGTTTTGGATACCGTACATGAAGCAGAACCAACGCCACTTCCTTCCACACCTAGTCCAACTCCCATTCCAACAGCCAAGTCGACACCCTCTCCCACAGTTCTGCCAACACCCGCTGCACCAAGACCCAGACTTAGACCATGTGAAGATAAGTATTCAGACTGGATGGACACATACGGTTACAGATGCTCAGACTACATTGATAAATCTTTTTGCACTGCTGAGGGTGGATACGGACCTGGTTGGAAATCTAGTTGGGGGTCTTTTGATTCTTACGCTGTGAATGGTGTGGCTGCAACTGAGGCCTGCTGCAACTGCGGAGGAGAAGATGGTGCACTGATAGTTCTCTCCAAGCCAGCTATCATCTCGCAACCCACAATAATACGTGCGGCCAAAGTGGAACCGATCCAAGAAATTATGCAACCAATTCCAGAAGTCACTCCACTTCCGCCAACTATACCTGTTCCACCAACTGTAACAGTATCAGAACCAGAATGTCAAGATATAGCTGGCTGGAAGGATTCATATGACTACACTTGCGATGATTACCTTGACAAGTCGTTTTGCAAATCTGATAAAAGCTTCGGAGCTGGATGGAAAGCGACATGGGGACCTTTTGATGCATATTCCATCGACGGAATTGATGCTACACAAGCATGTTGTACTTGTGGAAAGGGCACAGACTTCTCACCTCCAAAGCTATCAAAGCCTCGGATACCAAAAATCAAGGAGACACCAGCTCCAATCATACAAACACCTGCTCCAACAATAAAAGGTCCGTGTGAAAACAAGATGGATGGCTGGACTGATACATATGGCTACTCCTGTGAAGACTATGTAGAAAATGACTTTTGTACTCTGGGTGGGGGCTTTGGCATGGGTTGGGATGCTGCTTGGGGAAATTTTGCAGAGTACGCCATGAGTGGAATGGATGCAAATGAAGTCTGTTGCGATTGTGGAGGTGGAGTTGCTATGGTATACCTGGTTGGTGCGCTTCCTGAACCCAAAGTACCTTGCAAGGATTTGGAAGGCTGGGTTGATTCATTTGGATATTCTTGTTTCGATTACTCTGAAAATGCATTTTGCACGTTAAAGAAAGGATATGGTACGGGTTGGGGAGATGATTGGGGAGCATTTTCAGATTATGCAATGCTTGGAGTAGAAGCAACCAGTGCATGCTGTGCGTGTGGAGGCGAAGGGATGCCCGAAGAGCCAGAAATTGTAGAACCTGCAGGATTGGAAGTACTTTCCATTGTTTCTGTATCTCAAGATGTGCCAGCCCAGGAAATGGAACTGGTAGCAAACTTGCCAGAACCAGAGGAGACCCCAGATTTGAGTATCTCCACTATTGCAGAAGAGCTTCCTTCCTTTTTAAAAGCCCCAGCCGCTTATGTGCTCGCAAAAGGTGAAAAAATCAAACAGTGGGAAGATCAAATCAAGCTGGCCATGGTCAACAATTACCAGGGAGGGACTGCTAAAGACAGCGCACGCTTTTCAGCAAACACATACACCGGACCCTGTCTCGAAAACTGCCCGACACCAAAGACACTCACCTCAGTGGAAGTTGAGATGAGCCGGCTTTTAATGATGTCCAGTGCGCACATAGTGCCAAGGTATGGTGAGGTGGTACTTGCTGAAGATCCTGGTCAGTTCGGGTTTGCCGTCATTCCACCCGAGCTACCATTGCGATTGGGTTTCCCTGCCTTCCACTTTAATATCACATTTGACCTCGAAGTTTCTATCCCAGATGGTTGTGAAGGTGGAGGGTTCATTTTCAATTATGCTCGAAACTCTGAGTGCGCAGGAGGGCCATTCGCTCATTGTGAAGGAATATATGGCAGCTTTGCATTAGTTTCTAACTCTCATTGGGATTTACATGCGGGAGCCTCGTTTATTCTAGATGGAGTTGTCCTTCCTATCACATCAGTCACACCAGCTGATTTTTTTGACCAGAAGACAACTTTCACAATTGAATACAAACAAGAAACTAACCAGCCCAATCTACGATCAGTATACTTCTATGCTGACGATGTTGAAAAGTTTCACCATCAGTTTTACCTATCGGATGAGCAACTGAACCGTCCGCTGAGCAAAATGGAATTTGCTGCGGTGACAAGTGATTGCTACCAAAGTTTTTCTATCTCAAATCTGAAGTTTTCCACGAGCAAAGTGCTTCAAAAAGAAGACGTCTCGATGATTGATTTCTTCATCAAAGAAAAAAGCGCCCAACAGGTCTGGTCAGCATTTGCCCAGCGTGAAGCAGAGCGCAAGGCACAAGATGCTCAAACACAAGCTGTCGTGCAAAACACTTTGAACTCAAAAACATCTCAGTTTATGGAATTTGATCGTGCTGAGTTGTCTAAAAGTAAAAGCAGTGGTGAAAAGATGTTCATGGCTTTAGCAGAAAGGGCCTCGGAATCAACAGCCTCCAGACCATTTAAAATATCAGCACCAAGCACACCAGAAATCAAATCAAGGCCTCCAATTAGTTCAAGCAAGGAGGTTCTTGCTGGGGATGCCATGTCAGCAGGAAACCTCAGGAAACAAAAATTGCTCATGCTGCTCAAATCAAATGAACCTAATTCAGCTAAGGACGTTTGGAGCGAAGGAAATATATTCAAACACATAGCACTTGCAAGTGGAATGTTCGGAGGGGTCGCTTTGATTGTGTTAGCACTGCGGGGGTTGATTGAAACAAATAAATCAGCTCAGTATATCGAGTTGTGAAAACAGTCTCGCGTTCTCCTGCAATTGTACTTACTATCCAGGCAAAAGTTAGAAAATAGCTAAAGGTATTGAGAAATCACACCCTTGAAGTGTGAGCTATTCCAATAACTTTCCAGAAGGCACCCATTCACTGTACATTTCTAGCTATGTTCGGCTTTTGTGTATTATAATAATACAGTGTATGTATATTTTATTTTTGCACATGTATACACGAGAGCCTGTGTGTCATAAGATCCCCCACCTTGTGAATTTAA
>Ga0157562_1122969_pt1 | contig 10151 bp, 1 predicted proteins | sample GEODES061metaT_FD_106797 | JGI IMG/M metagenome (GOLD analysis project Ga0157562, IMG submission 106797) | Dystrophic lake water microbial communities from Trout Bog Lake, Wisconsin, USA - GEODES061 metaT (Metagenome Metatranscriptome) | ecosystem: Environmental > Aquatic > Freshwater > Lake ...
CTGCTGTCTCAGCTAATCCTGTTATTCCTTGTAATGCGATTTCAAGTTCAGAGGAAGAAATATCCCAGGGCAACTCAGCAGACATCCAACCTCCCCAGGTCAACGTAAAGTTTCCTCCTCTCGGCCGGATGAAATCTCCACTTCTGAAGTCTACAATCAGCTCCTGAATTTCATGAATTATTTCAACAAAGTTCTCGTGGTAGCCAACATCATTATCATTAAAAGTTGAATCTGTAGACCACTGAATAAGGTATGCATCAATCCGTGAGCCTCCAGAAAACCTTGGAGGTTTGAAGTCAAGCAAGTAAAAACTATCCCCAAAGGAAAATGGCAGCAGTATAACTGAAGTGGGTGGGCTTGGTATGACTCCCACCATAGGAGTTCTTAGCCCTGTTATGTTTGAAAACCTGCTCTTCCCATTGGTGTTGCGCGAGGATATCCTGAAAAAATAAGACGTGCTGTGTCGAAGAGCAACGTAATTTTTCGCCGTTGTTGCAGTTGCTCTGCCTGGGTTGACTATTTGGACAAAAGTGGATGTGTCTGTAAAGTTTGAAAATACCTCAATCTTAGGAATAAAGCTTTCATCATAAACCCCCCAAAATACAATCGTGTAAATGTAACCCCAGTATGAAGCAGGTGAGACCCCATTTCCACTTCGCTGAACTTCGACAAAGTCAATTGTCCACAACTTTTCAAGAGCTTGTTTTAAACGACCCGCAGATGAGCCCCACGGAAGCGGGGAAGTCGAAACTTCATGGAACGAAAGTAAAAATGATCCTTCCTTTTGATTGTTAAGCGAACATTCTAAGCTGACACACCGAAGTGCCAGTGTCTGGGTGGCTAGGGGAGCCCCAACGACAATGCTGTTTGGTTCCAAGCCGCTTGGATGAACGACTCGAATTTGCACATCCAACCCTTTCAAATCACTTTCAGGAATGGCCTGCAAAGTACCCAGGTCGGCAGTTGTGGCTTTGAAAACAAGGGTCCACAAAAATCCAGCTGCGTGATAAAACCCTTGGACACCTGGGTAATCGCACAAAAACGTTCCAACCAGAACAACTGTTTTGTGCTGAACAGAAACCACTTGGAACTCGTCAAGGTCTCCAAAAATGTTTTGCAGCCAAATAGCCGTCCCAGGAGCAAGGACTGGAGTCAAGTCTGCTGTTGATTTAAAAACCTGATGAGAAAGGTAGACCTTTGTGAGGGGAATGCCGCCAATAACTGTTAAATTTTGAAGACTATGATCAAGTGTTATGCAGTCCTTCCCACAAGAATCTCGATTGATTGATTCAACCTTATAAAATTGGCCTAAGATGGCAATTGATATGTTAACAGAAATGTTATTCTGCGATACACTTCCTGGAAACAGAACTAGCAAGTTGCAAAACAAGGATTGTGTTGGGCAAGCTGACAATATTTTGATTGAGCTTTCACCGAACAATGTTCCTGGAAGTGTGACTATCGACAATGCTCTGACCCCAGCTGAGCAGTTCAAGGTAAAGCTGGAAGAGAGTGAATGATCAGTAACAGCAGATGTGTTAAACGAAATAAAGGTGCTGTTTGTTGTGCCATCGTATGCCATCGTAACGATTTCCAAAGGAAACTTGATGAAAGGAGAACATATAACAACATCTTTTGGTGCAATCGTTTTTGTCCAGTCTCCGAGTGCATAGGTAGAGTTCAGGGAGTGTCTGGGAAAGCCAAGCTGTAATGGTACCGAGGAGTACGTTGTCCCAGGAAGAAGCACCGCCACGTCATCGACGCAGCTCAGTTGCTGCAATGCTGCGACCAACCTGTTGTTTGTTGCCTGATATGACAGGGTCTCTGTCCCCTCAGACCCAAGATAAATACGGAAATGACCAGAAATGCATCTCAGGGCAGTTATTGAAATGGTCAAAACATCGTATAAACCTGCAGTTGATTCGGTGCCAGTCAACATAGCATCCGAAAGGAAAATCCTTTCTTGAAAAGTGGGCTCAGTGAAAGAAATCACCCACCCGGTTCCGTAATCGCCACTTGTCATTTTTGACACAACAACTGGAGTGGATGTCAGCAACACGATAGCCTCCTCCAGGTCTTTTGTCTGGATTGAGACAGGAAACGATACAGAGTTGTTGCCCATAAACAGCTGCAGGCTGCCCCCTAGAGCTGATTTTGACTGTGCCAGAATTGCATGTACAGATGGATTACCGGAAGTGCAAGCAGGCAAAGAGTCAAGTAAATTCACATGTAAAGTAAAATTTTCATACTGGTTAGAATTTGTATCACAATCATTCCCAGACTCCGGTGCTCGAATTATGGGCCATACACCAGTCGGGTACTCACCCCAGAAATGGATGTTGTACCCCAATGAATAGTTCCCAAAAACATCGTAAGCACTGGAAAATTTTGAAACGTTGTTTCGTGCAGAAAACATGCGAACAGATACTGATCCTAAAACATTTGGAAGACTCTCAAGAGTGTTTTTAAGCAGTGTCGGGTTCGCATTGAATGGAATGCATTCTGTGAGATAACCATCCAGTTCAAGCCTATAACTGGATGGTTGGATCGAGCCTCCCTCAATGTTTATCACCAGTTGTTGAATTGCCCCTGGTCTCCCAAGAACATAGGACCCGCACATATTGGAGGACGAAAGGCTTGAATAGCCATAAACCGAAGGAAGAGCACCACTTTCCTGTTCCATTACAAACATTGAGATATTTCCTCGAGTGGAGATAGAAGCCAAGTTAACACTCTCAATTTGCAGCCCATTCTTGTCATTGAACTTCAGGGCGTACTTGACAGTTGTTCCAGAACCTCCAAACAGTGGACATGCACTATTACTTTGTACATTGCTGCTGGAAATCTTAACAGGTTTGAAATTGCATTGGTATGCTGATTTCCCCTCAAAGTCAAGCACAGTAAATTCAGACCCAGTGGTCAAAAAATTGGATGGATCAAGAGACAAAGTTAAGCACGATCCATTGTAGGAATGAACACAATCCAAACAAAAATATCCGCTCTTTGCAAAGGCACCTGAACTTTCAAAAGACAAGAACCATGTAAACCCAAAACCTTCCGAGGAATTACTAAGAACAGCTCTTTCAACTTGTACTTCAGAGAGAGTTGCCAGCTGCAGTAAGGCGAGTTGAAGGTCACCAGCCCCAATATTCCATTCCAATGGAAAGGTGTACTGCAAACCGTACCCCAATCTAAAAAGCCCAACAGTATCAGAATCCAAAGAATTTATAAGAGTTATTGATTTCCGCTCCTTCGTCCCGAAGTTAGCATCCGTAGACCATTCAAGTTTGTATGTGTAGATGGAGGTGCCAATCTCTGGTGCTGGTTCATAATTTACAATAACCTGTGAGTTTGAGATTGGAGTGACCGCAAGAATCGAGGGAGGATCAGGTGCGGAGTTGACTTCTAAACTTCCAGGCTGCACACCGATACCCATGTTTTGTGCGCCGATTTCTGACAAACTTCCGCTGTCCTCAGTTGTGGGTCCATAACCCATTTTATTAAATGCAGAAATACGTGCAAAGTATGATTTCCCGGTGCTTAACTGAGGAACAACTAAATCGAGCTTTGGCCGAGAACCACGTTGGACCTCTGTAACACTAAGATTCCAATGATATCCAATGGCAGGCGTGGACCATGTGACACTCATCATGGGTAGTTGGCCAAGAAGACTTGAAAAAGTGACATTCCACTCTGACCCAATAACAGAACTTGCCTTGGAGACAAAGACCTCTCCAAAAAAGATGGAAGTTTGAAGTTTGTATTGTAGATCTTTCGCTGTGATGTCACTTGCAGCAATTACTGTCTGGCCACTGCCCGGCAAAAAGATGACAAAATCACGTGAGCCTTCAGCTCCAGCAGGTGTGTCCAAGGTTATTGACTGAATTTCACTGGCGCTCTGCCCGATTTCTGCAACTTCTGAAGATTGAAACTGTGGATACACACCTCCTATCAGTGTACTCAATGTAACCTCCGTTCGCTGTCCCTGAACTATCGAAACATTTGAAACATGTGAAAGTTTACAGCCATTTGTGAAATTTCCACCAATAGGGGGGGAAAAGGTGTCAAGGTACGGATGGAGAAAGGAGTGAGGAGCCTGGCCTTTTTGGAGAAGAACCCATGTGAAATAGCTGGCATCGAATTGAAGGAGGAAAGCGGAATGCGGTAAGAAATATTTTTGGCGACCGCCTGACATCCCCAACGGGAAATACACACCACGAGCAGCAGCAATAGAGCACGAAGAAACAGATACTGCGGAAGATAGTTTTTGACCAACCTTGAAACATGGCGGGCAAGTGAAGTCTCCAAAATGAGATAAGAATGTGATCTTCCATGTGAACTCTTGGTTGCGGGTCGGTCCGATTCGCGAGGTATCAACAACACCTACTGCTTCCAAAGACTGTAAAGTGGTTTTAAGCTCAGCGGCAGTGGAGTCGCTTTCAAAGAAAACATGATCCAGTTTGTAGGCACTGGCACGAAGTGTCGTTGAACCAGTGTAAGGCAATGCCAGCCGAACTTCTTGAGCACTTATTTGTGAAACAGTATTGGGTGTGAAGTACCAGTCAACTGGATTCCATAAGATGATGGTATCACCAACAGATAGTTCATTCTGAAGGTCAAAGTCAGTGTTGACACTTACACTTCCACGAATAAGTTCAACATTTCCAAGAAGTGTGTTCCAACCAAATATGTAGCTTTTGGAAGTTGTAAATGGGGAAAGATTTGACACTGAAAAGCTACAAGGATAAGTGGATATTTCCTCCCCATCATCAGCGCAAATAAAGTTCCCAGCAACCTCCATTTCATAACCTTCAACCATTATCCGATCCCCGAAATTTATGAAATGGCTCAAGTCCGAGGAGGTTCTCACAATTGAACTTCCAGCAGCAATCGCCACAGTGACATTTTGCCCGATCCGATAGTTGAAAGGTGTGCTAATACCAGAGGACAACACAAAATATCCACTTATTTCGGATTCCGAAAAAGAAGATATGGCCACTACTTGAGGAGTATGCCCTGCCAAACCGTCTTGGAAAGTAGAAATAAACACAGAGGGAGCAATGCTGCCAGGGCAACTTTTATATCGGATTTGAGGCTGATTGCCGTTTGAAAGAGAGGGTCCATCAAAAGTGATTGTGAACTCATAACTCAGCTGAGAAACTGAAGACTGTGTGACTGAAACACCATCCACAGACACCATGCTTTCCAAAGCAATTTCCAGTTCGAATGGTGAGACGCTACTCACGAGACACCACGTGGAGTCATTTCTGAAAAAAAGCACAAACGGAGTCGTGTTTCTTGCAACAGTGAGTATTTGCACCTCGTACTGTCTTGCTGACAGCTCAACTTTGAACTTGCTAGTTTTATCCCCGTTATTACCAAGAACTGTGTTTTCATAGGGAATTCCGAACGTCACTCTCAGACTGTCTCTGCCATAAGTGGTTAAAGTCGCATTTGTCACAACGTGCGGCATCCACATGACCTTTGTTGCCAGAGGCGTGTATGGGTAACCGTAGTGACTCCATGGGCTGTACCCATAGCTGTTAATTGCTGCAACACGCACAAAAAACTTGGATCCTGGAATCAGGAATGCAATGCGGTAGGAATAATCAGCTTCTTGGTTGATTTGTGCTGCTTCTGCTTCTGAGACCACAATGGAACCGACCGGAATCCGGTGCTGTGGGGAGCAGCCTCCCAAGCGACCAGCCCCATCATGCAGCACTTTGACCTCCCATGTTGCGTTCCCCCTGTTGCAAGTTGTGAAGTTAAGCGAAATTTGCTCCCAGTTCACGTATGCGTTTGAAGTGGGAGCAGCAACCAGAAACGTGATAGACCATGTGTACCCGAACTCCCACGCAGCAAGTCCATCTCCCCCACGGGAAACAGTGACAGCGCTTAGACGAGAGTCTGAAGTGCGCAACCCGCTTTGCAGCTGGCTTGCAGAAGAGTTCCAAGAAAAGCAGCTCTGTTTCTTTGGTACATAAATACCGCCAATTGCAAACGCAAAGGTTTCATGGGAAAGCGGAGTTCTGGAGAGGACTCGAATTGTTTGAATTTCTGGTAGGTCCCCACACACAGAGTCAAAAGTATCGATGACATCCCACTGAACTTGAAAGCTCCCCAGAGGCAAACCCCCGGTGCTGAGCGGGCAGTTCCAACGGACAACTAAGGCTGTCGGACTCACTGGGGCGACGGAGACATTTTGAGGCACAGTTGGTACAGAAGGCGCCAGGACGACCCTCGATGGATTCGAGTTGGTGTATGAGCTGTAGCCAGCCTGGGCATATGCACTGACTCGCGCAATCCATTCTGTTGCATTCTCAACTACTACAAGCAAGCTGTTTGAAAAGCGCCCGACAACCGGCTGTGCCCTTCCTTTCACAACCTCTGAAAACATCCCATCGGTCGTTGAAACGAGTGGGGGGGCATCCCCTTGCTACGTATCAAACACAACGGTTATCAAATCGCCGGAGCAGTTCAACCTATTCCCACCACTCAGAGCAACGGTGATAAGCCCGATGCTTGGTAGCAGCTGTAGCGCGCTTGTGATCTCCAATGCAGTTGATGTGGGACCCAGCGGCACCGACACAGATCCACGAAACACGATAGAAAATGGGATTTGCGTGTGACAGTGCAAGGATTGAACTTCTTGAATGCTTCCTGTTGAGATCAAAGCTTGCGTGGGAGAATTTCTGCAATTTTCTCGAAACTGGTCTGTGCAAACAAGAAGGTTATCCCCGTGCACAGTAAGCTTGTGAGAACGAACGGTCTGAAAAGGCGAGGTGAACCGTTGGAATTGGTTACCTGCCTCCATAAACGTGATCATCCAGGAAAACCCTCCACCGGGTCCTATGTTCCTTGAAACAGACACTGGGGGCATGTTGCACAAAAGAGAGAGCTCATACGCAAGTTGATTCGCAGAGATATCATAATCTAGATTGTTTGTTAACTGCTCATCGTATTGAACATGGAAAAACCCAGAAAAAAAGTAGCCCGGTGAAACTGATAATTGGATGGCCTGTACATCAAAAATAGGGCTTAGGGTATTCGCATCAACAAAGGAAGAGCCGAATCCACTTCCTAATGTATTCACAAGAAATGTTTCTTGTGATGTCCATTCTAACAGATAGTTTGTTGGCTTTGCAGTTTCAAGACTGGAAGGAGCCCACTGGGCTAAAAATTCCGAATCAGAAATTGTATCCACCAGAAGAAACTCAGGTGGAAGTGGAACCGCCATTCCTCCTTCGGTGCTGAATAGTATTTTGGTGGTTGGACCAGCACCCACTTCATTTACTGGTGTGAGGCTAAGCTCATAGGGCATCATCCTCAACTTGACAGGAAGAACCAACTGCGTCAGGCTCTGTATTTCAAGGTTTGGCTTGACCAAGACCCCGTTCAACAAGTGGTCGTTTCCTCTTAAAGCACTGAGAAGACTCATTGGGTTGCCACCAGGGAAAGTGACAGTCCAAATAAAACCATTGTCAAGGATACGCCTTGATACAGCCACGGAGCAAACCCCGCTCAGTGATTCCAAGGCCGCTTTCATATCCCACTCGGTAGCACTGTAAGGAATATCAACAGTTGTTTGCTTTTTGTATAAGGGGACAAAAGAAGTTTGAACAGTCCGTGCCAAAGTGGAAGCCAGGGCGTTGAACGCATCGCATCCATTTGCACCGATGTCTACAAAGTACAGTTGAGGGACATTCCCTGCAACACTGCTGCCGGAAAATGTTACAAAATATGAGTACCTCACAGAGACATTTTTGCCAGACGCATTTGTTGCGTGCTCTCGAGTAACAACGACACTGTCAATACCCTGCAAAGCTTCTATTTCATTTTTGAGTTCATCCGAGGTGGCTCCCCATGCCAAACACCCAGTCTGTCCTCCTGCGATGGTTTCTGATGTTGTTTGATAACCAAACTGAGCTCGAAACCCACCATAAATAGCTGTCGCATGGCTTGAAAGTGTTTGAGCTGCAATGATAATCTCTTGTATTTCCCATGTGGCATTTATTATGTCCCCGGTTTGAATATAGTAAGGTTTTTGGGGGTTGTCCACCCTTCCGAGTGGCACAGAGCTTGAAGTAAATGGTCTGCCCATATCAGTACTCACACGCACCGTTGTTCCAGCTTGAGGGTCGCCTAGTCTCAAAAAATCACCGCGCTGCAAATGAAGCGTCAAATCATTCACAGTTAGGTTTGGGAAAGGGCCAAAAAAAGTGTTCAGATGAGAATCTCCAAACCCAGTGTTCCAAGCAGAACCTATTGAGGTGTCTAAAAGAAACGCTGGTGCCATGGTCATGGTGCTTGATTTGTAAGTGGCAGGGGTGTAGGCATTTTCAACAGTGCACAGTGGAACTTGATGGCTTGAGTAGCTCCCAACTTCAGAGCTGTTCATATTTAAACACGCCCGGAATACTACCTCTCCAATCCGTATGAATTCTCCAGGAACAACACTTGTGTATAAAGAAGCAGACCCAACTCCGATCGAAGAATTGGAGGGAACCTTTACCAATAAGTTGGATCCCTTAACGATTGAAATATACGTGGGAAGACTGTTTTGGTCAAAATCGCCAAGACGACGCACAAAGGAGCCTCCAAAATCACTCAAAGTCAAGCTAAAAAGAGCAGAGGCATTGAATGGCCGCAGGTAAATGTTGTCGTAAATAATCTGAACACGGTGATTTGGTGTGACCACTTCCCTACTCGATTCAGCGCTCGAGGTGCTGCCATTTTGCGTACCACTCCATTCAACAATAAAATGGCGGATGCTTGCACCATTCGTTTGAACAGTATCCAGAAACTCCAAGAGTGCAAATGAAGCATTCAAACTTTTCACACTTGCACTCACAACCGCACCAGGAACGCCTCTGAGCCACACCGGTCCAGACAACACATATTCACTGAGACCAAATTCCCCAACAGAGGACACACGCACATAGTACAACAGCCCGGGTGAAAGGTTGGTAAAGGTGTGTGAAAATGTACCGGATTGGGAAGTGTGTGGATCGTACAAAACCGAGTTATGGTCAACTGGTGGTGTGCCAGCTCTGACAATACCAACCCGAATCCCGAAAGAAAGGTCTATGCTTCGCTCAAGTCTCCTGCAGTTTACAAAGAAAAGAGGCTGCGGCCCAGCATAAACACTGTCACCTTGAACAGTTGCAGAACTGAACGTTACAAACCACGTGTGCCCCTTGTTTTTTTGTACTTTGGTAACAGCAACCGCTCCTATGTTGTTCAGACTTCGAAGAGCCTGCTATACCTCGGTTTCAGTGGCATTGCTTGGAAGGGCATAGGTGGTTGCCGCAGCGTACAAAGAAACAAGACCCTCGGATTCCCCATTGTAACCATTGTCCAAGCTCTCCGCACCCAATGCGAATGGGTCAAAGGAGCTGTTGGCATTGGCATCCCAAGCTTTGGCGAGTGGGAGGTGAGTTTGATTGAACTCTTTGAATGCGTGGACTGCAAAATTCTGCTGACCGACACGAATGGGGTCTCCGCGCCGTAGCGTCAAAGTCAAGTCTTTCAGAGTTTCTACATAGTCCAGGCCTTTCACTGCAAGCACCTGTCCAAGATTCACATTGATATCGCCAAACGAAAGAGTGAAGGTGCCTCCAGGATATCCAAAAACTGAAATGTACTGAATTGTATCAAACCCAAACAGCGGGACTGAGAAATTGGCAGTTGGTAAAGCTTCAAAAATCTCTACTAGGAAAGAATTTATTTTCGCTGCTTCAAATCCAGGTGGTGCCTGCCAAGATAACAGAAGTGAAACATTAGAAGCCACATCGGTAGTTACATTACTGGGCACAGGTGGCGGGAACAAAGGAGGCAATTTAGCAGGGGAGGTTACACTCGGTTCCCCATAACCTATCTCTGAATTCTTGGCAAAAACACGAAAGTAGTAATCTGTTCCTTGCTCCAGGCCATGTATCACTTTATTTGTGTGAACAATTGCTAACGGAAAGGACCCATTGAAGTCCTGTTCATAAGTGTGGCTTGTGGAGTAAACATGAACTGTGTCAAGAGTGATAGGAAACCCTGGTGCAACTTTGAATTCGAAAAAGTCGTTGACAACAAGGGTCAGTCCAGGGTAGAGCTGGCCAATGAAATTGTGGTTTGTGACTGTCAGTATGCTGTTTTGGAAG
>Ga0157562_1002166_pt1 | contig 9853 bp, 1 predicted proteins | sample GEODES061metaT_FD_106797 | JGI IMG/M metagenome (GOLD analysis project Ga0157562, IMG submission 106797) | Dystrophic lake water microbial communities from Trout Bog Lake, Wisconsin, USA - GEODES061 metaT (Metagenome Metatranscriptome) | ecosystem: Environmental > Aquatic > Freshwater > Lake ...
CACCATGTCTTTAGTATTGTGAAATTAAGAGCACATTTATGGTCAAATTGAATGCAAACATGCACATAAAAAAATAAATAAAAAAGAAGCTGTGGCTAGTCATCCACAACATTTGAAGGTGCAATTTTTGACAGAGTTTGTTCCAAAGACCCCATTCTGTTTTCCAGCAGAAGCAGCGTTGATGTTATTTTTCCAATGGAGTCTTCTGCAACTACAGGGTAAGTATCTGCTGCTTTGTCAGGAACAGCTGAAGTTACAACCTGACTCTTTTGCCTTTTGACAAGTTTCTGGATCTTTTCAGCCATTGAATCATTCCAGGCAACACATTTCTCATTTGGTAATTCTGCTTGTTGTTCTTGTATAACCTGTTGAAGTTCAACATTGTGCAAAAAGACCTCAGTAAAATTTCTGAAGTCCTTGACAATGTGAATGCATCTCCAACCACACTTACTCGCATTCTCACCGTCTGACCTGTTTGTCAAGACTTTCAATGCAAACCACGGCCCGAAAAGTATTGGAGATAAAATCAGCATTTGGAACAGATAAAAAAGTGTCGGTGACACACCATTCTGCACGGCTGTTCGCCAGTGTAGTGACCTGAAAAATTGCAAATGCCTTATGACCCAACAATATGGCAGAACAATCAGAAGTGTAACGATTGTGTCAACAACAAATGTAACACTTTTGGAGAATTCTTTCATCCACTTGTTACGGGAATTTGAAAAAGGTAAAAGAATTGCACTGATAAGGCAAAGAGGTGCAGGCAACCAATCATCACTTTCGTTGAAGTAGAATGCAGAGACAAATGCAGCAAAAAGCATGCAATACTTTTCATATCGTTTTGCTTCAAAGTCATTGAAAGTAACCCCAAGTAATGCAATCAGAATATTCATCAAAACTACCATAGCAACGATTAAATAAGTGATGAAAACTGCCATTCCAAGGAAATACCTCCTTTCTTCCTGCACCGAGAGAAAAATATCCATATCAAAGTTTCCCAGGGCCATTTGAAAGAGATTCAACAAAGTTTTGGGAATGTTTTGAAACTCTGGTACATCTTGAAATGTTGCAGTAAATATCATTGCAAAAGCCCACATGATAACAAAAGAGAAAGCGAGAAATCTTCTGACAACACCCATACTTCCCAGAAGAACTGCGACAAGCAAACCGGTATGCTCAGAAAATATGTAAACATAGTTCAACAATCTCAGCAGCAAAAAAAATGAACCAAAGGCCATCACTATCTTGCCAACATCTGCATTTACATGCTCTGTGTCATCCCACTGAACAGCAAACCAAAGAAAGAAAGTTGCAAGCATTAAAATATCAAAGAAGTTCCAAGCATTTTCCGTGTATGCTGCCATGTCCTGACGCATTTGGCGAACCTCTTCAACAACATATCCAACAACCATGAGTAGAAGAACAACTCCCACAGTTTTGAAGTATGGTGTATGATTGTCAAGCAGAGTGTAGGAAACGGACAAAAAGATCAAGTGAAAAAGAAAGCTGGTCAATGCACGGAGATAAGGAATTTGCCGATACATTTTTACAGACCAGCCATCTTTGGGGAAAATACTTGTTTCCCACTCAAGGTTATCGCTTCCCAAAGCAGTGATAAAGCGCTCTGCACCAAATGCTTGTTGGAGAGCTTCAACAGATTGAGGAAGAGCAACAACCTCACTAAGACCCAACTTGAGAGCAAGAGCAAAAGGTGTTCCTTTCTCTAGAAATTTCAAAGGTTCTTTTGAGCTTGTATTGTCCCCAAGGACCTCAAAGACATTTTTGACATCGTCCATTTCAGATATTCCCATAGCTTCATGAGCTACCTGAAGAAATGATGTTTTCAGAAGATCATAATCGTCTTTTAGCATTGGAGCCTTTAAGGAGCGTTGTGACATTGCTGCTGCAGATTGAATGAGGTGAAACATTGGGTTGTTTGATTCCAAGCAAATTTTATAGACATGGCGGTGAATGCGCTTGCAACTTTTTGAAACATGAAGATCCAGTTCACGAGGCAGATACTGCTCACTGTTCAAAGAGTCAAGAATAAAAATGTAGTAGGCAATGTACAATGTTGGGCTCTTGTGAAGTTCTTCTTCAGACTCGCTGGTTTCTTTTGACAATGCCTGATACACTGTGCTCTCTTTAAGCGCATACTCAACAAAATGAGGATTTGGAAGGAGCTCAATGTTGTTCTTGGCAATTAATTCAAGGAAAAATCCTGTGGCCTCAACAGATCTGCTAATGATATTTAAAGGAGTGTTCCTATTTGAATCCAAAGCATTGGGGTCTGCTTTGTATTCAATAATTGTCTTCAGAAGGCTTTGAATAGCTTGCTTGTTCAAAATTTCATCGATTTCATCTAAACTTATTTTCAACAAACTCGTCTCTTCGTCATAACAAGGCTGCAGTTTTTCAACATAATCAATGCAAGCCATTTCACAGTCTGTTTCCTTCCCTTGGAAAAGCTTTTCTAAATCCTTCAGTTTTCTTCTTAGATTTTCAAACTTTACTCTCAATTCCACTGAGTTTCGTACCAAACATATAAACGCAAAGTTTTTTGCTACTATATGTAATGCTGTGGTATCGTTTTTATTCCTATAGTTCAGAAGACTGCGTTGTCCCTCCATACTCTGCAGAAGCTGAAGTGCGTCTGTGTTTTTTGAGGGATTCAAACAATTGGAGAAAAAAACTTCTGACGCTTTCCGGTGGGTCTCGGATCTTTCAAGCAGTTCAATGGGAGTAAGTTTATTTTTGTCTTGCATCAGTGTTGGATTTTCCTTCTGTTTTTTTCTCAACTCAATATGTTTCCCTTCAAAGTACACCTCTAATGGGCGAAACAATGCAAACTCACCTGTTTCCCCAGCAACGTGCAATGCTGTCCTTCCTTCTGAGTTTTTTTTTGTCATAAAATCCAAGTCATTATCAAAGCAATCAATTACGACTTTTATGATTCCTGCATCTCCAAATCGAGCAGCTTCATGAAGAACTGTTTCTTGTTCAATTATCTTTCCCTTCGTGTAAGTAACTCTCGGGATCATTAGCTTTTGACCTGTAGGGACGGTGGTGTTGATGTCATTCTGCAAAAAATTTATTCCCCGAATAAAAACAACCAAATCTGTCGTGTGACTTGGAGTACCATTCGTTGATACACCAGGGTCTGTATGCTTTGCTTCTGGATTGTCAGAGCTCTCACCAGGCAATGGCTCTTGGTTTACAACTGGAGAAAGCAAAATTTTCAGGATGTCTGTTGCCTTTTCTTTGATCACATAAGAAAGCAATTTGTCATCAATTAACGAGTTCAAGTCCTTGAAGTTTTTTGTGACAGCTTGCAACAGCACTGTGAAAGTACAGGGGAATTTTTTTTCAACAGCTATAAGCAACGCAGTTTTGCCCCCCGACTTCTCTACAAACACATCATAACTTAACTTATTTCCTTCTGGATTCAAAATTTTGTCAAATAAAGGATGTTTTTCTGTATCCTTACATAATGATTCAATTGCAAGGCAAAGGACGCCTTTGTGCTGGGGTCCAGCTGGAACTTTAAAGTTTCCTTTATCGATCAAAAGAGCAGTTGTTTCTATTTCTCCTCCTTTAATCGCTTCCAACATAATTTTGTCAGTTTTTCCTTTTTCTTTGCCTAATTTGTACATTTCCAGTAAAGTACTTAAAACTTTCATATTCTTTGATTTTACAGCCTCAAGCATCATGTTTTCAGAAACTGCAATTGTGATGTTTGTCCCTTCCTCCTTGGAGGCATTGATAACAGCTTCAATAGCATCACTATCACTTGCCTTCACAGCATCCATCATGCTTTTTTCAAGTGTCGATGCAAATGTAGGGAAATGCTTGTGAAATTTTGGCTGAAGTAGGAAATGAGTGACCGCTTCATGTTTTTTCAGAAGAGCCAAATTCAAGCAAGTCTGTCCGTCGTTGTTTTCCACTTTGAGAAATTTATCCAATGGTGGTGGTGGCTGGTTCTTGCGTTTTGGAGGAGGGGCTTTTGCTATCTGCTTCTTTCTCCATTTATCAGGAAGGAACTCATGCATAGAACTATTTCGCCTGGCGATGCTGGGACCCTGGCTAGCCTCATCTTCTTGCAACTCTTGTGTGGCTGGAAAAACATGTGCTTCTTGGCGACTGGCAGTGTTTGCATCGATGTCAGAAAGCCTATCACTGGGACCGACAGGGTTTTGTTCCTGATGTGCTGCTGCTTTTACTTCTTGCTTGATAGTGGTATTGTTCGTTTTTGACTCTTCCGCAGATTGCTGTGTTCTTGATTTCAAGTCATCAGCTGTGTCAGAGAGTCTACTGGCGCGTCTCACTTGTCTTTCAGATACAGTGGGCATTTGTTGAGATGTATCATTTTCAAGTAAAGGATTCTTGAGGTCGTCCTTTGCAGACTGTTTTTTGCCCCCTTTCAACATCTTTGTAAATTTTTTCACACGATCCGAAAATTTTTTTTTCTTTGCTGGGTTGCTGCTTGAATCACGCCTCTGAAGGATATTACTTGTTTCTGATGAAGTTTCGTCCTCCCCATCTTCTTCTTCAATAACGTCCAACTCTTCTTCTTCAATAACGTCCAACTCTTCAGTGTCCTTTGATTGCACTGACTCCAAACAAAGATTTGGTTGCAAATTTATGGTGGTGTCATCAACTGGCTGGTTGGATGAGACCCCAGCAGTGCTGTTTAAATTTGTAGTCGCATTGTTTGCAATCTGGTCCAATAAGTTTGAACTGCTTTCATCTCGCTGCATAAATCCCTTTCCAAATGCACTGACTTTGTTGCGCGACCCCCCAGCCTGTGTGGTATAACTTTTAATGTGTTCAATAAATTCTTTGACTAAAATGTGATGGCCATTCATACAAGCAAGGTGGAGCACTGTGTTTCCGTCGTTGTCGACGGACATAAGGGAATCTCCGTTCGCCTCAAAAAGTTTCCTGATTATTTTCAACCCTGTATTTTCTTCTTCTTCTTCTTTTGCTTCTTGTACTACTGAAAAGTTCTGAACAGCCAAATGAAGGGGAGTCCTGTGCTGTTTGTCAAAAAAGCAAGTAAAATCAACTCCAAGCCAAGAATTCTTCAACAGCTCTTCCACAATTTCGAGGCTCTCTCTCTGAATAGCAAGATGCAAAGGAGATTCAGACGTTTCAGACTCTTTTTTCCACTGCTGAGCGTGCTCATCTCCCGTGCCGGCATTACAACTAAGGAGAGATTGAATAATTGGAATGCTCTCATGCTCCACAGCAAGGTGTAGAGGCGTTTTTGCTTCTTCATTCGGCAGACAGCTAGAAATTTTGGCTTTTGAAAAAGCCAATGATAACTGCTCCACAATTTGTAGATTTTTTTTCGACACTGCCAGATGGAGTGCTGTGTTACCTTTACAATCCTTCAGTGCAAGAAATTCGTGGTCAGTGGCAGGTTTACCAATACCACTACCCATTGATTTGAGCAAGGATTCAACAGTGTCGTTTGCCACTTTAGGGGAAGAGTTACTTACAGCCACATGTAATGGGGTGTTTTTGTCCTTGTCCTGAACAGAAAGGAGTGCAGGGCAAAGTGTTTTCAAGTGGCTAACCATGTCTTGGCAACCCTTGGCAGCTGCTATGTGCAGTGCGGTTTGCTCATCTGAGTTTTTGGCCTGCAAAAGGAATCCACCCTTCTCGGCCAGAAACTTCGCAATTTCAAGGCCATCATTGCCCAAAAGAGCTGCTTCATGAAGTGCTGTGTTGTTTTCATGGTGAGATGATAAAACCAAAGATTCTACTTCATCAGGTTTCAACCATTTCTTCAGCCAATCAAAAATGGATTGCACTGCCCCAACGTGTTTTTTCCTCACAGCAAAGTTCAAAGGAGGCATTTCATCATAGTATCCGTTTTTTACTTTCATAAATTCATTCAGAAAAATGGGGTTTTGCGCAACCTCAAGTAATTTCTCAAGCATTGGCTTCAAATTCTCATTTCCTCCAGTAACCCAATCGGCAAACGCTGCACTAAATCCCTTACTTAAATCAGCATCAAATTTGTCTTTGAGTGATTCATTTTTAATGAGTTCATTGAACACGGCTGGTAATTCAATTGCACTGTGCAGCATTTTTTTATCAGCAAAATTACGGTTAAAATCAAAATTTGAGCTCTTGATCAATGCAAGAACCATTTGTTCTCGGCACTCCTTACGGGGATTTTCAATAGCAAGCTGTAGTGGGGTCACATACTGTTCATTTGGCCCTTTCACCTTTTTATTTACATCTGCTCCATTGTCAACAACAAAGTTGAGAACATTCAGCACCTTTTTTAAGCTGCTTGTGTCTGAAATCTGATTTAAAAGAAGTAATGCACAGGAAAGGGCTGTGATTTTAAAAGGGCTGTCAGCACCATCAGGCTGTATGATCGAAGGTGACTTTATGTCAAGTGCCCGCTTGCCCTTTGCTTTTTCTGTTTCCACTAAAGCATTCGCAATACCGAGACCCTCCTCAGAAGTCAGCAGTAGATGAAGCGGGTACAGCTTTGTACCGTTCTCCTTTCCACAAATAGGTGCATTTGGATCTGCTCCTTTCTCAATGAAATGCTGAACAAGAGCAAGCATGGGTTTATCGCAACTGCCACCTTCAATGCAAAAAAGTATGAGATTGTGAAACAATGTAACTTGATACTCACCCGGAAAAAAGTTGTCAGCAAACTGACTGTTACAGGGCACTATATTATTCAGCTCGGCTTTGTCATACTTGCCTGTTGCCAAAAGTTTGTCGCAGAAAGATATTCTTAAATCTTGATTGCGACTGAAACAATCTTTGTGCACAGCAGCTGCCAGGAGAGACATACTTTCAAAGCGTGATTTTTGTACTATTTTCTCCATGTGCGCTTTCGTCACATTCTCATGATCAAGAAGATGAAGAAAAACTCCCAGAACATTTTCTTGACCTTCAGAAAGCATTTCAAAAAGTCTGCCCATTATTTCTTCAAAAAGGTCAGGTGTAGCTTCACCCATGTTCACGAAATCAAACGGGTTTTTCCCTTGATGCAATAATGTTACAAGGCCAAGAATTTCAAAATCACAATAGGCTTGGGCCCAAACATAAAGCACAAATGCTAAAGGTATCATTTCTTGGCTTCCAGCAACATCAAACCTGACTTTTTTGTCAACACTGGGCTTTACAGCATTTTCAAACAGCATATCAAAAACTTTGTTAAGCTCCATCCCAACCAAGCCAGTTGGATTTGATGCCCAAACCTGCAAAACAAATCCAAGAATATTAATAGAAGTTGGTCCATCAGGAATGTAGGTAGAGAAGTCAAGCATCTCATCGACATCTTCAATATACTTTAATATTGTTCCCAGCATGTGCAGGAAGGTTGGATTTTCACTGCCACTTTTTTGCTCTGAGGTTGCACTTTCGACACTTTCACTTTCTTCTTGCTCTGACATTTCCTCAGCAAATTGAAAGACAGTCATCACAAACACCCGACAAAAGAAAGTATTTTTTTGGTCTCCCTCTTCAGGTTTGTTTATGTTGTCCTCCAACAGTTTGTCCTTTGCCATGCTGAGACTTTTAGACAATTCGTCAACATTATGCTCTTCGATGTGCTGCATTATATTTTTCAAAAGTGCTGCACTTTTATCTTTTTTCATGAGCAGTTCTTCATAGACCTTTTTTGTTTCAAGAGCACGACCCAGAGTCTCAGAATCTACACTCTCAAAATTGAAGCCGTTACTGTTTATCAAGGCAAGTGAAACAGTTTCTCTCAGAATTTCTTCAGAAATATCCAAGGCTATCTGAAGGGGTGTCATTTCTTCACTATCCGGACCTTTGATGGGAAGGTTGGCATCAGCTCCCATTCTCAAAAGTGTTTCTAAAATGTGTACCACCTTTACTGTACTCTCTTCGGAAATTTGGTTACAGAGTAAAAGCAGGCTATGCAAGGCCATCATTTCTGTTGCGTCGCTATTATAATTTACCAGACTTGATTTTGCGTTAACTTCTAGCTTTGACTCGTCATGGAGAAAAAAATCAGCAAGATGAAGACCCTCCTCAAAAGATAAGAGCAGATGAAACGGGTAGATAATAGTGTGATTAGAACTTTGCACAGGAACGTTTATGTTTGCACCTTTGGTTATGAAAAGTTGTACAATTTCCTCCATGGTGCTCTTGTCAAACCCCTCGTCAATGCACAAATAGATTGCTTTGTGAAACAATGTACCTTCATATGCCATGTCATTTTGCTCGAAATGAACTTTTTGGTTGACATCACATGTTTCTGTCCCTAGCATTTCTCGGATAAATTTTAATCGGAGTGGTGTTTGTTCTGAAAAATTATCTTTGTCTAAAGCAGCTTCCAAGATAGATAGTGGGCTTTTAAAATCGTCAGCCGTATATGGTTCTTTGATATGGTGAAAAAAATAAAGAAAAACTGGCAGCACATTGTCGTTCCCCTGCTCCAGTAAGTCAAACATGTCTTCCATTATTGATTCACGCAGGATCCTTTCATTTGAATCTTCAAGGAGTGTAAATGGATCTTTACCACACTCCATTCGCTTTACAAGATCAAACACATCGAATTCAGCACATTTATCCAGCCACGTCTCAACCACAAATGTTAATGGTGTGACGCACTCATCTGGACCAGGAATATAAATTTTTTGGTCCATCTTTGGTCTTGTATTTTTGCTTTCAAGCAGAATATGTACAACGTTCTTTGAGAGATCTCCAACTGTACCAGTGGGATCACTAGCCCAAGCTGCCAACAAAAATCCAAAGATGGTTGTGCAAGGGCCCTCTTCATCAGAGTCAACAGGAATGTTCTGATCGATATCAACTATGTATCTCAATATTAATACAATTATTTGTTGCATGCCCAACTGTTGTATCTGGTGTTGTTCTTCATATTCAACTTCAGCAGTTTCATCTGATTGCAACAACATTAACCTAAAGCAAGGCTTGCAGGCATCAAAGTCGCAAGATCTACAGCTGTGGACAGGAGTGCCTTGTGGAAGTAACGACCCACATTCATCACAGCCAAAGCCTTCTCGTGGAGTTTTATTTTCTACTAGTGTGTGACCTCTTGGACACTTTGCTGATCTCCCAATTTTTTGAATGGCAAAGAACACAGCTGTAATGAGCAACTTACAGAAAAAAACATTTCCCAAAAAGTTTTTATTTGCACGAGTGAGCAAATTTTCTAATTTATCGAGCTCCGTGGCATTATCGAGCTGCATAGTAGCAATGAAGCCTAACACTTCTTCAAATGCAGTGGTTTCCTGGATTTTTCGAGGGATAAATCCGTCATTTTTTAATTTGGAGCAATAACCGTGTTCTCTTTCAATTCCAATTATTTCATGGTGAGGCAGTGCTGAATAACTTTGTGGGTTTCCACCTGATGTATTGCCCCACATTTTGGATTCTCGTTCAGTATTTGTAACAAATTGGATTGCGTCTAGATTATCACCCTGCCGATAGTTAACTTGTTTGATGTACTCTCCATCGTTCAGCTGGAACAAAGGTTGTTCTCGTCCTCCATTGTCTCCATATCTTTTGATCAAACCATTGTGAAAGTGGAAGCAATATTGATCAATCAACTGGCCTGCCCGTACAGAAACTCCAACAACCCGAACATCCTGTTCAATTTCAGACATACTGGAACCATTTTCAAAATCTGATTCTTCAGACGTATTACCCAACAGGTCCAGCTTATTTTCGGATTCTTCAGACATGCTGGAACCATTTTCAGAATTTGATTCTTCAGACATGCATATGTACCTTTCTTTGCGATTCTCGTTGGTATATATCAGCAAAAGCTTCAGAAACTAGGGGATTTTGCAGGTGGAACAAGGTACCGGTATGGTTCGATGCGCAG
>Ga0157562_1012647_pt1 | contig 9610 bp, 2 predicted proteins | sample GEODES061metaT_FD_106797 | JGI IMG/M metagenome (GOLD analysis project Ga0157562, IMG submission 106797) | Dystrophic lake water microbial communities from Trout Bog Lake, Wisconsin, USA - GEODES061 metaT (Metagenome Metatranscriptome) | ecosystem: Environmental > Aquatic > Freshwater > Lake ...
AACCCCCCCCCCCCCCTATTTTATTCTCGGTTTTGTCATATAAATTATATATTCTATTAAATTAAATTAAATAAAGAAAATTCACGTTGGGACCTCCCACAAAATATATTGTAAATATTCTCTAGTGTCAAACTTTGTGGAAGTAGTATGGCTATATACATAGCCTTATGATTGGTGTTTACTGTCTTAAATTGCTTCGGCAAGATAGATTTACATGTTTTACATTCAAACTATATCTAGAACTCCGGGATTAATGAAGTGTGAGCTGCATCCCCGGAATAATTCTTCGTATGGCTTCGGCCTGATAAAGAGTCTGCTTAAACCTCTATATTTCTAAAAAGACCACCGTTGTAAGGGAAATACTTGTATATGAAATACGGCTAGATTGAATGCATTCTATCATTTGGTATAAGGAACCCTGCCATAAAAGGACCTCAAACCCACCTACAGCTCACAACCATTACAGACAATATGAATACACAAAGTTTTAAAGAACGAAATAGTGTCCGTAAGGCTAAGGCCGCTCTTAAGAGAGCCGCAAAGAGTAAGTCGACCCGCTCAGAAGGGAAGAAAAATTTTTCAACAGTTATTAAAGATGCCTTATTAACGCGTAAGCAATTAATCTCAACGTTTGAGAATTGCGATAATTGGGAAAGAGTGAAGTCTAAAAATGTTGTTTTTCATTTTCCAAGAAAACCTTATTTATGGACTAATCCTGATTTATTATATTTACGCATGATTAAGTTGTCTACTGTTGAGAAAAATCCTGGACCTTGCCCATTAGAAGCTTCCCTCAATTTAGATTATGGAAGAGGGAAATGGGCGATGGTTACAGCAACTACTGGTAGTAATGTTCAAGAATTGTTGAGATCTGTTATTTGGATTAATAATCAAAGGAGAAATTCTACTTTTATTGAAGAAAAGAAAACTGCTGAGTTTAATTATTCAGGAATTGACATAGATCGTGTTGAGACGATGATTGATTTCTGGGTTGAAGAGAAATTTTCACTTGATGGAACAGAATATAAATGGAATCCTATTCATTTTATATTATTTGAAGGGCCTGATTATACGGAACCTTTTAGCTACCATCTTTGGACCCAGGAAGCAATGACTCCTAGAAGATGGGATTTAGTTACATCGTATTTGGCGATTAAGCCAGTTAATCATGTTCCTGCGCCTTTACTTGTGGGAATTGAAACTAACCCTGGTCCAGAGAATCCCGATATGATTAGACCTCAGATTTATATGGCAACTTCGTATGAGCATGAGTTTAGAATGGCTGCAGTTAAAATGATTCGTTATAAATACCGTGATAATCCAGCTGTTAGTAATGAAATGATTAGAATTCTTGGTTATTTTCAAGATCCAATTTCTTTACGCCATGTTTATTTTCCAGTTGTTAGATGGATGCTAAGCAGAACTTATACTGACTATGCAAAAGCATGTTTTCATTTAGCTAAATTAATGGTTGTTTTGGCCTTTCCTCCTGCTGCGAGGTTAGTTGGAATTGAATTAAATCCTGGCCCTGTCGTAAGTAAACCTATTCATTCGCCTGCATATAAGAATGAATCAGATTTTATTGACAGAATGTCACTGATGGTCGAGCAAATTGCAAATGAACATGAGAGGCGTCATTTATCTAAATTTAGTGGACAAATGTTTAACGTATCTGATATGCTTGAAAAAGCTGCTGCTAGAGCCACTGAGAAAGTGCTTGAATCTGCAAGTCCTTCAGTAGAACGTGCAGTTGAATCTTTTCATACTATTGTTAAAGAAGCTAATGAAGAATTTGCGGTTCCCATTGATGGCTTGTCTGATAGTTTTACTGATGGAGTTAAGAAGATAGTTGAAGAAGGTATTCCTTTAAAATTGGATTTTTCTAGTTTCTTTGATTATGTTAAAGGCTTTGTTACTAATAACCCTGTTAAGACTCTATTTGAAAAACTAACTGGTAGTATTCCTAATATTAAGCAATTGCTCGAAGTTATGAGTGCCCATACAGATGAGAGATCTAAAGCTATATTGTGTTTATGTGTAATTGTAACACTTGGTTGGATTGGTAATGACTGTAATGTCTACATTAAGTCAGCTATAATAGCTTTACAATGGGCCATGGCACTTCAATATGGAGATAAATATGTCCAAGGATGTTTAGCCACAATTCATGGTGTTCAAGTCATGAAATTTTTAATTAGTTACATAATTGATGAGGATCCTATTGAAAGCCATAGTTTGTATTTGCAGACATTACAATTACATAATTCTGATATATTTACTAAAGTTTGTGAAGCACTTGTATCTATGGCCACTATGGTCACTGATTTTGGTGTTATTAAGACAGTTCTTACCAATTGTGTTAGCTTTCAGAGATATGTTAACGGTGCTAAATTTACTATAAATACTGCTTTTGAAGTTATCCATGATATGTTTGCCTTTTTAAGTGATACTGAGGGATTGAAATTGTTCCGTAAAACTCATAATAAGTTTCCTGATTTATTTTTAGTTAATGACACGTTTCTCACTCTTGAGAATATGATTAATAAAGGTGAACGTGTTGGCTCAGGTGAAGTGCAGCAATTTACAGAAATGGTTGAACTTCTGGAGAATACTATGAAGAAGATCCCCAATGATAATGCTCATGGTGTTTATCAACGTCAGGTTCAGTATTTGCAAACTTCTAGAATCAGGCTTCAGCATAATATGGCTATCTTAGGATGTTTTAATAAATCTCTTAAGATTGAGGGCCTTATGTGGATGTTTATTGGCCCAACGAATATTGGTAAATCTCAAATTACAGAGTCATGTATTAACATTTCAGCCCCTTATATAGTTGATGATATTGACAAATTTAATGCTAATAAGAATGATTATGTTAATAGGTTTATGCAAGGTTCTGAGTTTCAAGACCAGATGAAAGCAGGTTGTGAATACCTAGTCATAGATGATTGGGGACAAACAACTAAGGCACAGAATCCTGAGGCATGTATAGGTAGAATTACAATTAGTATTGTTAATAATGCTATGTATTTCTATAACATGTCTTCTTTAAATAGGAAATGTACTGTTGCAGCTGATCCATTAGTCATTTTGGCTAGTACTAATAAGTATACTTTTGGTGCTGAGCAGTTTCATGTTATAGAACCTAAAGCAGTAACTCGTAGATTTGAGGAACACACGTTCGTTGTTGGTATTAAGGAGAAATACAGACTTAAAATCGATGGTGATGCTAACCCACTTATGAATTATGGGATTGATTATTCTGTTATGGAAGATGGTGTGCCTGCCAATGTTAAGGGAGTTTGGACGCCTAAACCATATATAATGCATAAATGGGACATTGTTAATCAAAAAGTTATTGCTAGTTATGAGATGAAAGAGTTTTATGCTTATTTTGTTCAAGAAAATGTTAAACACATTAATAAGCAAAGATTACATTTATTAAGAATGGCTGGAATGACGAATAATCCTGAGTTAAATCCCATTATTAATATGAGTTTTGAGGAAGTTATGAATTTGAATGTTACTCCTATTCCAATTGAAGAGGATATTGCTAGACAAAAGCAATTATTGCCTAGGACTGATGAAAAGAAAAATGTTAAAGCTCATGCTACAAAGCAGCAGAAGGAAGTTCTTATGTATGGACAGATGGATATTCCTGTTGTTAAAGAAAGAAGAGTTTTTGAAGATGCTTATAAGGAACATATTTTTAAGTTAGAAAAAGAAATTGAGTTCTTGAAGAAAAATTCAGGCCCTACTGATTTTACTTTTTACATTAATGCTGCTAAGCAACTTCAGTTTTTCAACTTTACAGAGCCGAATGATAGATGGTCTAGTTTTGTTAGTAATAACTTTATGGAATTGATGAGTTATTATTCAGGAGATTCTGATGCTAAATTAATTAAGTCTGCTCTCTATACTATTTGGAGTCCTCAAAATATTCCTGATGACCTTAAGAAATTTGGCTATTGGCTGGAGTTTGTTTATATGAAGTTCCTTGCTATAGCAGCAGATACAGGTCTAGCTTTTGAAGAAATTTGGGGCTATTACAGAACTATGAGCTTTAAAGAGTCCACTGCAATGTCATGGCAACTTATTAAAAAGTATATATCTATGGAGCTCAGGAATTGTAGACAGATTGCGTTATCTACTTTCACAAACTTCTTTACATTTGGTAATTTCTTTGTTAACACTTTATTGAGAGTTATTCCTGCTGTTATTACGGCATTAGTTGCTGTTCAAGAGATTATTCCAATGAGTATTGGAAGAGTTAAGATTCATAGAGTTAAACCTAAGAGTAGTACAGATCCTCCTAAGGCTTCTGTTCCTGAGATAGTTATTGGAACATTCGAAGGACATTCACGTACTCCTAATATGAATAGTTATAATGTTGCTTCTAGTTTTTATAAGAATAATCAATATGCTGCTTGTGTTGAAGTAGATGGTCAATTACATTTTCTGAATAATGTTGATTTTTATGTCGGACATAGAGCTTTAGTCCCAGGACATTTTGTTTTATGGGCTGAGCAACAAGTTAAAGAAGACCCAAACACTAAACTTATTTTGTATAGGTATAGTACTGGTAGAACTATTACTGTGCTCCTTAGACATATTAGAGCTATGCATTCTGATAATGATAGAGCTATTGTAATATTCAGTGAGAAGTCTGGATTACATAATCATACTGATATGAGGAGTAATTTCATTACAGATAAAGAGTTGTCTGAAATTAAGATTAATGATGAAATTATGATAATGAGAGTACGTAAATGTGAAAATGGAGATAACGAAAAGCATATTATTATGACCAGAGTTACTGTTGCTCCTAAATCGTATATTTGTCCAGTTACCAAGAATGAAGTTTCTATTAGTAAAGGAATTGGCTATATAGGCAATTTCTTAGCTGGTGATTGTGGGTCAGTTGTTATGCATAATCAAAAGATTGCTTATTTACATGCTGCTGGCACTAGGATTAGTAAAGACTATGATAAAACTATTAATAAGGTTTTTCAAGAAGAAGACTTGGATCTAGGACTCAGTTTGGTTAATAGCAAAGAGAAGAAAGTGTTTGGTTATGGTGTGCCTGTCACTCAAGAATGGCTTAAGGCTATGGATGATATTATTACCAATAAAGGTTATCCAGCCCCTGCTATAATTGATGATGTTGGTTCACAACATGCTGAAGTAGTTAGTCATTGTGAAATACCTAAAACTAGCTTGATTGCTAAGGTTACTGATGAGAAACTTAATCGTAATACTAATAGTTCTTATGAACGTACGAAGTTTTCTTATGTTTTAGATTATCCTAATAAATGGAGACCAGCTATTCAATTTCCTCATAGAGTTGAAGTTGATGGTGTTGTTGGTGATTTAGTTAATCCTAGATATAACTATTTAAAAAAATATAATCCTGAACATGTTCCTGCAAAGAATGTTGTTGGGTTAGATTTTTGCACTCAAGTAGTAAAGTCAATGATTTGTCCTGCTGTATTAGCATCAAAATTACCAGAACCCAAGGTTTTAGATTTTGATGAAATTACTCATGGGTGTGAATTCGGGAAAGGTGTTCCTAGATCAACTAGTGAAGGTTTTCATCTAAAGTTACTTGGAGTCACTAAAGCACAGTTATTTGGTACTGGTGATACTCGAACTACAGATTCAGATCAATGTAAGGTTTTTAGAGCCCAATATGAGCTCCATAGACAATTACTTAGAGAAAGAAAAGGTTATGAATCTGTTTTCTTAAATTTTGGAAAAGATGAATGTTTATTAACAGAAAAAGTTCTTAATGGTAAGCTTAGATTAGTTTCTTCAATTGATTTAGAAGAGTATTATCATGGTTCGTCACTTTACAATTATGTTCAGTATTGTTTAGAGAAAAATCCTCTAGGCACTGGATGTGTTTTGGGTATGAATTTTGCCTCTTCCGAGTGGGATACTATGGCTAAGATATGTGAAGATTACTGGATTGTTTGTGGAGATATTGGAGGCTTTGATACTATTTGTGATCCCTCGCTATTCTATTGTGCTAATGAGATTAGTGAAGCAATATTTTATAATTCTACAATTGAAGAAAGAAATGCGAGATACACATATACTAGTATGCTTTGTAATTCATTACATGTTGAACTGTTCGATAGGTATACCATTTATTTGTGGATTACTGGCCAAAGTTCTGGTTCAAAGACTACTCTCGTTTTTAATGACTTTATGAATATGACTCTTCTGGTCTATTTGATATTTATGTGTTGGTGTGAAAAGATGGGTTTTGATCATTTAGAATTTGATCCTACTATTCACGACCTTCCTAGTATCGAAGAATTTGTTAGAGATTTCAGAATATTTGTACAAGGTGACGATCACTTAATTTGTATTGCTAAACACATTGATTGGGTTAACCATTCAAAAATAGCTGATCATGCATCTAAATTAGGTGTTAAGTATACAGATGAACTAAAGTTAACTGAAGGAGTCAAGGATTTAAGGCATATTAGCGAATGTGTCTTTGTTCAGCGAGGTTTTAGGAAATGTGAAACTTTAGGAAGATATGTTTCTCCATTGTCACTAGATTCATGTTATCGAATGTTGTATTGGACTGATACTGCTGAGCTATCTATTAACCAGTGTGTTGATGTATTTGTTAAAGAAATGTCCTATCATGGTGAAAGTGAATGGAATTTGAGAGCTATGCCTGTTATTAAGGCGGCTGCTAAGTTATATGGTTACTTCTGCCCTTATCAGAGTTGGTTACAAGCACTTTATGCTATGGCCAATTCTGAGGTCAGGAGTTTCTAATAACTCTTTAAAATTTTGTATATATTCATTAATTAACACAATAACAAAAAGGTATTAACATTTAGGTAGGTATTTAATTAGAGACAGACAATAAAGTCTATAAAATAAATGTTTATAATTGTACATAACAATGGTTTTTCGGTACCTAACCGATTTTTAAATATAATGTTTGTAAATACAACTTGTATATATTCCAGCTTTGGTGATTTCAGCTTTAGTAGGGTTCTTATAATGGATCTTACATCACTTCCTGCGGGGCACAGGGATAACTTATGCTCGGTTGTTGGTCAAATGGAGACCAACTTGACTGTAACCAATACAGTCACCACAGATTTTATAGATGATGGTAAAGAGGAGATGAAGTCTTTTAGTTCAGTTAAACATTTAGATGGTTATAATAAAGGAGGAGCTACGATAGCTGATTTTCTCGCTAAACCTTATTTAGTAACAACTATCACTCTTGCTGCTAATACTGTTCCTAGTAATGTTATAGTTTGGCATAGTACTGTCTCTTCTATGATTACTGCTAATGCATATTATGCAGATAAACTTGAAGGTTTTCAGTTGTATAGAGGTACGGCATGTGTTAAGATAGTTATTAATGCTACTCCCTTTCATCAAGGAAGATATTTATTACATTTTCTTCCCAATGAAAGTATTCATCCTGGTACTTATAATACGATGAGAAATTTGACTATTATGCAGAAAACTCAACAGCCTAATATTGAGATGGATGTTAAGGAGGGTTCTATGGTTTTGAAAATGCCTTATATAGCTGCCACTGATTATTTTGATCACTCATTACCTATTGATTGGGGTACTTTTTATTTAACTACTTTATCTCCTTTAGGTAATAGTGGTACTAATGGTGGAATTAGTGCGGATTTATCAGTATATTTCTGGATAGAAGATCTTGAACTTGCTGCACCAATAGTTCCGCAGATGAATAGATACTTTTCTAAGAAGGGAATTCAAGACAGTGAAAAGTTGCCTGCTGGTTCTATCAGTAATGGCCTTTCCTTAGTGTCGAAAGCAGCTGGAACATTATCTGCAATACCTACTCTGTCTGCTTATATGGGGCCCGTTTCTTGGGCAGCTGATATAGCAGCTAGGACGGCTAGAAGTTTGGGTTTTAGTAAACCTGTAGATGAAAATGTTCCTATGGTTGTGGCTACTCAACAAGAGAGATATGCTGCATGTTCTGATGGACCTACTTATGTTTATCCTTTAAGTTTAAGGAATGATAATAAACTGCGGGTTATTGATAGTGTGGCGCCTGTACATGCTGATGAAATGTCTTGGGAATATTTGAGATCTAGAGAAGTTTACTTAACAAGTTTTAATTGGCCAACCTCTGGGACGGGTAGTTCTATAGGTTACAATTTGTATACTTTTCTTGCTTCTCCTTCTAATTTAGGCACAACTGGTAGTACAACTGTTGGTACACATACAGCGAATTGGACGGCTTATACACCTATTGGTTATCTAGCACAAGGTTTTACTTATTGGAGAGGTAGTTTTGAAATTACTCTAAAGTTTGTTAAAACACAGTTTCACACTGGTAGAGTGTGTGTAACTTTTTCTCCGTTAAATGCTACGATTGGCAATGCTATTACTCTTGCTAACAGTGTTTTGTCATTAAGAGAAATTGTTGATTTGAAGACTACTGATGAGATAACTTTAACATTACCATATTTGTCTGCTTCTCCATATTTACTGTATGGTAGTTTGTCTGGTACATTAAATGTTCTAATACTTAATGAGTTACGAGCTCCTGAGACATGTGCTCAATCTATTAATGTCTTAGTTTACGTTAAGGGAGGTGATGATTTAGAATTGGCATGTCCTTATGGTAACGGATTTGGTACTCCTGTTCCTTTTTATGGTCAGATGGATGTAACACTTGATAAGGTTGTTGCAGATCAAAGTAAGAAAAGTTTGACTGAGAGTTATGCTGAACTTTGTCAGGGTGAACAGTTTACTTCTGTTAAGCAGTTAATTAGCAGATTTGACCAGTGGCATTATCAAACTCAAATTACTAACGCTGCTGTGGCTTTTAACCCATGGGCAACTACTATTCCCTATATGACAAGCAGTGGAGTAAGTGCTCCAAATACTGGTGGAGATGTTTATAATTATATATCTCCTATGTATGCCTTTTATAGAGGTGGTATGCGTTTGGGTATTGATATTAATTCTACTGGCTCTACTGATATTAGTGTTCAAGCTGGTTTGTATCAAGGTGCTGCTTTTTCATCAGTTATATATAATATGGGTATTGGTATAGTAGAGACTAATCCTATTACTTGGTTTAATCAAGGACATGGGAATGGTTTTCCTGGTTATTGTCAAACCGATTCATCATCTAGTTCTTCTTACTATAATATTCCTTATCATAATGCTACTCGAGCTTCTACTAATTTTCTCGATTATACCGGCGCGGTCTATGCCAATAAAAATGACCAACCTTCTACCAGATTAAACTGTTATGCAGCTACCAATTATTTTTCAAATGCTAACATTTATAGATCTGTCCGGGACGACTTTCAATTTTCTTATTTCGTTGGTTGTCCCCCAGTCCTAGGTACTTATACTTAGGGCGCCCCTTCAGGGCGAGAGTTTTTCAGTCTTTACGATGAAATTTTTCTCTCTCCCGGTGGTAAATCCTACAATGTAACATTGGTTATTTTGTAGCTGCAATCATTTTGGGGCAGCTACAAAATTTGTTGACCTTTTGTTCGTAGGTGTCTATTTAAACGGACTTAGCGATTTGTTTCTGGTGTTTTATCCAGGGGCATTCGGTTTTTAATGCAAC
>Ga0157562_1061399_pt1 | contig 9581 bp, 1 predicted proteins | sample GEODES061metaT_FD_106797 | JGI IMG/M metagenome (GOLD analysis project Ga0157562, IMG submission 106797) | Dystrophic lake water microbial communities from Trout Bog Lake, Wisconsin, USA - GEODES061 metaT (Metagenome Metatranscriptome) | ecosystem: Environmental > Aquatic > Freshwater > Lake ...
AGCCAAAGTTCATAAAAGCGTGTGAAGAAAACAGATTCGATATATTATTGTACTGTATATGCCTCCAATTTATTTATGACGAAGTTGTTTTAAAAGCAGTTACATTTAAATTGGACTTAAAAGGAAAGGAATTTATATAAAGGAAAGTTTTTCTATCGGTTTAGCTACATTCATATTTATTATTATTTCTTCTTAAGAAGAGATATCGTCCTGATTCTTCACGCTATTTAAAGAGAAATACCCCATCTCTCGCAGTCGTAGGTGTATGCTGCTTTGAGACTTTGGACCTGCTTACGGAAAGTCATGTCAGTACTCTTAGCCTTCTGGTTGAAGCTAAGGCAGAGCTTGTGGTAAGGCTTGGGCGAGATAGCTCCGAAGCAAGAGCTCAACTCAGAACTATGGTCTTCAAACAAGTTATCGCACTCTTCAGTGTCGGTTTTAATCTGGAGAGTCTGGGGCAGAACGTCCTTGCAACTCTTGTTGAGCTTCCAGCTGTTGACGAAGCTAGCCTTATCCTTGCTGATCTTACCGCTGGGTTCGGTCATGTCATCGGCCTGCTCGTTAGTGAAAGTACCCCACAGACCCATGGTGCGTCCAATGTACAGAGGGCTCAGCTTCATGCTGCAAATGTCGTTATCGGCATCGCAACGGAGAGTGATGGCGCCAGTGCGTTTGACCTCGATGACGTTACCTTTGCGGCTGACGGTGATCTGCTTGACTTTAGCAGGCAGAGTGGCTGCCTTGCCGTTGATCAAGACCTGGTCGCGCTTGATTTCAACCTGGTCGGTACCGACAGCAAAGATGACGGACTTCTTGTTGGCAGTCTGGTCTTCGATGTTGAGAGCGACAGCAAAGTCTTCATTGAGGAAGTCACGAGCGAGCAAGTACTGGCAATTGCCATTCACATCGACAGCCTTGTCGTCAAAGGTGATGACTCCAGTGGATCCAATCAGAATAGCGTGTCCTTTCATGTGCTTGGTGACCTTACTAGGGTCAACCTCAGTGCGCAACTTGTTGAGAGTCTGCTTCAGAGACGAAGTGATGGGCAGCTTGTTCCAGCGAGATTCTCTATCGAAAACGTTGACCAATTCGCGAAGGCTGTTCACCTTACGGTAGAGGGGCAACTGGTAACGGATTTCGCCGTTCTTGGGATCATAAACGACAACTTCTCCAACGATAGACTTGAGCGTTCCACGAACGTCAGACCAAGAGGTTTGCGAGAGTTTCTCGGTCGACTCAGCCATTTTGTTCAAGAATTCGCGGATCTTGCGGATGGGGGTCTGAATGTAGCGGAAGACGATACGAGAAGTCTCGGGGTATTCGGCAGTCAAGGCCTCAACGTATTCCTCGATGGGAGAAAGGATAGTCTCTTCAATGAAGAGAACGATTCTCTGGCGAAGAGGAGTACCCGAGTTGACCTTCGAGATGAAATCCCTAACAGCAGCAGAGACGTTGGTGTCTCCGATTTTGATGGAACGGTACCAGTTGATAGCCTTGGACAAAGGTTCATCCATCCTCTCCTTAATGATCTCGATGAGTTTCTCAATCCTCTTGTTCACACGATCGACAATATTGGACAAAACTTCAATGACCTTGTTGTAAAGACGTTCGGGATTGCTCATATCCTCGATCCACTGCTCAATAGATTCGCTAACGTTGTCGATAAGACGCTCAGTAGATTCGCGCATCTTGATGATGTAGCGGGAGAGACGTTCCTTGGCATTACGAACCAATTCAATAATGTCGCTGATAATGTCAATCTCCTCAATAGCGTCGACCATCTTGTTAATGCGGTTCTCGACCTGCTTGATGATGCGGACAACAACCTTAAGGCTATCGTCCTCGCGGGCAAGAGCGACCATCTCGTCGAGCTGCTTTTCCAGACTGTCGGCTAGCTTGTCAACACCCGACTCGAGGCTGCGAAAAGCTTCCCACTTGCTAAGAATAGTTTCCAAATCGTTGGACAGCGACTCGCAAATGGAATCGATTTCGATGGCAACAGCCTGAGAGCGAGAGCGAACAGTGGTAGCCATTTGCTTCAAATCCTTGAGGCTCCAGGTGATGCGAGTGGTCAGCATGTTGGTGCTGTTAAGGTGGACGTAAACTGCAGCCAAATCCTTCTTCTCGACGTTCAGTTGGCGGACAAGGGCCAATTCGAAGCGCCTGTCATCGACCAAACCGCCAGTCATCTGATGGTAGTTCTCGGGGCTCGACTTGCTGAAGACGCGAACATCAACGTGGGGCGAAGTGTTCATGTCAACAACGACAACGCTGGGAGAAAGACCGAAGATACGGCTGGAAGCGGACAGTTGGAGGCGAGAGTGGCTGACAATCTGGTCGAGCATCCAGCGACCCTCAAGCATCATCTGCTTCAGGGGACTTCCAAGGACGACAGAGGCAGAGTTGCGAGTGGCGTTGACACGGACGAAAAGCTCCTTCTCAATACGCTCCTTCTCCTTCAGCTTGAGGGTGGCACCGACAGTGTAGACGCTCTTTGCGCTAACACCAGCGTGCATAGCGAGTAGGGCAGAGACGTCGGTTCCTTGGCTACGCAGCTCAGCTTCGAGAGTGTAGTTGCGGCCGTTGCTGTCGGCAAGAAGGTTCTTGACGCGGGTCTCGAGGATCCAACGCTTATGAGTAACGTCCATAACATCGGCGTCGATTTTCAATTGGAGCAAGTTCTGTCCACGCACGGCACCATGAAGTTCGATCTTGTACTCGATTTCACGGGGCAACAAGGGGTGCTTAATGAGGATATTGGCCAACCAGCCTTCCATTTCGGACAGCTTGTGAGGCTCGACGGTAACAGCGATGACCAATTTGCGCTCAGGGTTCTTCATCTTGTCCATCCACACGCTAAGAATGTACTGCGACTTGATTTGACGACCACTGCCGCGGACAATCTCCAGGGCGACGGCGCTCTTCATCTTGGGAGAGAAGACTTCCAAACCAAATTCGTTGTTGTTCTTGTAAGCCTTGTAGCCGATCAAGCGGTTCTTGGCCTCATCGAAAAGAAGTTCGACGACCTGCTCGTACTTGTTGGCAGCCTTGATGACTTTGATGCGCAGACCTTGGACTTCCTCGACGCTTCCTTGCTTGGTCTTGAGCAGGGCAAAAGCTTCCTTACCACTCTCGGTCTTAAGAGGCCTGTAGGCGTATGAAGCTTCACGACAGTTGGCAGAAGTGCAGGCGCTAAGAAGACCGCTCTGTTCCTTGGTGGTAGTCTTGATTTGACCATTGATCTTGTTTAAAGTCAAGTCGCCGGCGGTGACATCCACCACCAGTTTGTACTCGGAACCTCTCTCATCGGCAACTTCAATAGAGCGTTTCTCAGCCTGGAACTTGAGGGAACCAGCCATCTGGGGCTCGATAACAGAGACGTCAGCGCTGCCGATGATTTCGATGGCATTGCGGCTATCCTTGCGCTCGAAGTTGGTCTTGATGGAAGCGATGGCAGTTGAAGCCTTGGCGACGTTCAGTTCCATGGTGCGCTTTGTGCCTTGGACCTTGCGCGAACCCTTCAGCTCGTAGTTGTTAATGCCAAGCTCAGGGCTGTTGATCTTGAGTTGAATTTCAATGTCGTTGATGCTCTGGAACTTGGTGGTACCTTCGACCTCGAAGACACCGCTACCCCAGTCGACGCGGGTGTTGACATTGTAGACGGGAGCCTGGATACCGACACGAGCGATGACGCGGATCGGGTTCTCGTTGGGCAGAGCGAGGCTGACATCAAGTTCGTTTTGGGCAGAGTTGCGGCTAAGGCGGCCGGTAAGCTTGGCCTTGCGGTCAGTGACACCAATGGTCAGATCCATTTCGAGAACTTTGCCGTCTTCCATCCTGCGGCCGTCGAACGACAACTCACCAGAATCCAGACCCGAACGCAAGAGAGGAGCAGAGTGATTCAGCTTAAAGACGAGCTGCTGACCGGGACGACGTTCCATTTCAAAGCGGACTTCGAGATTTTCAGCAGTCAGAACGAAGGCACCATCGACGCGAGAGGTGGACGGGTCGGTGTGTCCGCTGATGGTGATGCTCTGGCGACGAAGACGTTGGAAGGGAGTCTCAGTCTGGGTGGAAAGTTCAAAATTGCCAGGTGACAACTTGACGATGCCTTCAGCCTTGATAGTCTTGCCGTTCTGGTAGTCGATCGTCAACTTCTCGCTGATATCAAAGTTGGTCAAAGAGGTGATGTCGTAAGCACCACTGTAGACCAACTTGGACTGCTTCCACGAGGTAGTGGGGGCCTTTAGTTCAACAGTGGAGTCGATGCTCACCTTGTTGGCTTGACGGATCATCTTACCGGTAGCATCGATAGTGGCAACAGCGTTGGTACCGCGCTGCAACTTGGAGCCGATACGGATGGAATCTCTGGTGACCTCAACGTTGCCGATGACTTCAATGTTTTCAGAAAGTCTGGCAGAATCGATCAGTACCTTGGCCTCGGTATTGCGCTTGTCACCCTTGACGACGCGCTTAGACTCAATCTTCAGTTTGCTCTCCTCCAACTTGGGAACCTTAACGCTGAGTTCGCTGACAGCGGTCCAGGTGAGGGCACTGCGGTCCAGATCATTGACGGCGTTATTGACAACCAACTTGTAGTTACCACTGCGAAGGGTTTCCTCAGTGAAAATGCCGAAGAATGGAAGAACAGCTTCGATTTCCAATTTGTTGCTGACCTTGCGGGGTTGGTTAACATTCGACATGATGAGATTGAAAGTTCCCTTTCTGCTGGCAATTGGTCCAGTGGCTTCCATCTTAAGCGAGTGATCACCGTTCAAGATTTGAGCACCAAGTTTACCGTTTGTGGAGAAGGAGTAGGCGCGGCCTTGGACGCTCAAGTTAGTCTTGAGGTCGACAGAGCGTTGGGGAACAGAGAGAGTGAGCGAACCGTCCAAAGTGAGCTGCTTGCTGGCGTCCTTATCGGCGTCCCATGCAACGGTGATAGAACCAGAGCGATTGTCGCCCAAGCTCTTGTGCTGACTGTTGACCTTAACGCGGCGTTGAAGACGGATGAGGTTAACATCGAGGTCGACCTTCGATTCGATCTTGGAGATGCGAGCCTCAAGTTTACCATCGACGCGACCGTTCCAGATCAGAGACAATTCGACGGCGGGCATAGTGGGAGTGCGCTGGAACATTTTTCCGCTCAAAACCAATTGGGGTTGACCGTCCCATTCGATGGTGTTAGATGTGGCCACGGTCTTGTCGCGAGTGGACTGGAAGCTGTGACGCAACTTGATTGGGCTGTTGACACCTTCGACGCGAAGCTCTGAGTCCAAGTTAACCGAGAGACCGTTCTGATCGCTGATCAGCGAGGCCTTACCGTTGAGTTCGATCTTACGACCGGGCTGCATGTCGAAAACAGGCGACATGGAGAAACTGTTGGCGTCAATTCTCTTACCGGTATCGGTCAGAGTCATAGTGCGACCAGGCCAAGCCAACCTAGCGTTGAGCTCATAAAGATTTCTGGGATCCTTGGGGGCCAAGACAAAAGCGAGCTCAGTGTCAAGCAGACGCAAATTGTCCAACTGAACAGTCAAAAGACCCTTTATGTTTCTTTCGTCAACCTTGAACTGTTGGTCCATCTTGAAGTTAAGGGCGTAACGAGGATAAGTCACTTCCAACTTATTTTCAGAGATGTAGTCTTTCTTGATGATTTCACCCTTGATAAGCGAGTACTGGTTGATGTACAGACGGTTGGTGGCCTGCTCAGACTCCAGACCGTGCACCAAGATCATGGTGTTGCTCAACAACGTGAAAGAGTGCTGGAGATCCCACTTCAAATCAATGTTCATTTGAGGGAAACGGGAAGATTTGTAAAGAACGTTGGTTTTGTAGGAGTCGACACCATCGTTCTGGGGCATTTTCTGAACCTGACCATTGAATGTGACGGATTGCATTTTGGACTGCTCGCGACCGTACTTCATGTTGTAATTAGCCGAGTAAGTGAGGTCATTGCGACCAATGTCGGACGAAACGGTCATCTTACCGAGGGGAGTGATAATCTCCAAGTTAGTCAGGGCGATCTTTCTAACGTTAGCGGAGAATTCGCGAGAGATGGCACCCTGAACACTGAGAGGAACCTTGGCGTAGGGACCGCTCGGCTTGAGGCTCAACTCGATCGAGCTACCGACGACGTGGGCGAACTTGCCCTCGAGAAGGACAGCACGGGTCTGCTGGGGCCAGGCGGCTTCAACAGAACCAGCATACGAGTATTGGCGATCGGCACGGGAAATGTCAACGTTAATCTTGCCGAAATATTCGCGCTTGTCTTGCGAAACAATTTTCAGTTGGATCGACTTGACGGTGTCCTGGTTGACAATCTCACCTTCGGCAGCGACGCTACCCCAAGGAGCCTTACCCTCGACCTTAACAGACAGAGTAGGAGCAGTGGTCAAGGAACCCTTGACGGTGACGGTACGGCTGGTAGTCGAGCCGGGAGTGTCGAGAGTCATGTCAAAGGACATGGCCTTAGGTCCCTGCTGCTTCAAGTTGGCCAAGAGAAGGTAGCCCTTCATGGATGGCTCAGACTTCTCCAAGACGACGGAGAAACGGGCGGGTCCGCTGAGTGGGAAAGCAGGAGCGGGATCCTTGGACAGATCCGAGCCAGGGCGAGGAATGGTGAGGGAAGAAGAGGCACAGAGACGCATGCCAGTAACGGCAGTAGTGCGCTCGGAGCAACCTCCACGTTCGTACGAGACCTTGTTGGCAACTTGGACTTCCTTTGAGCGTTCGTCCTTGTTGGCCACCTGTTCGATCAGGAGCAACTCGGAGGTGAAGTCAACCAGAGTCACCTTGGACTTGGGCATGTCGAGACGAACTTCAACAGCGGTGCCTTGCTGGAGACGAGCGGTGAAATCAGCAGCCATCGACGAGTGGACGGTAGCGGCCATCTTAATGCCAGTCTTGGCGACGGCAATGTCGACGGTCATAGCAGCCGAAAGCTCGGTGACGGCAAGAGGGTTAAGCTTGAGCTTGATGTTGGCGTTGAGAGGATCTCTGAGGATGGCGGGCAGATCCATTTGGCTCTGAAGACCCAAGCCGACGGTGGTAGTGCCGTTGACGGACAGACGTAGAGGGAAACCAGCGACAGTCGGGAAAACGACAGTCGTGTCGAGGAGCATCAAGGAACGAGCAACGTCAATGTTGACGTTCTTGGCTCCTTGGATGATATCGCGCCAGGCCTCAACGATACGAGACTCGATACCGCTCAACAGCTCAACCTTGCGGAGGTCACCGCGGTAGTTGAGCATACCGATCTCAGCACCAAAGATGCGGAGGAAAGCGTCAATCTTGACATCAGATGTCTTCTCCTTCATGTTCACAATCTTGTCCAGAGTAACGAGTTCGTTGCTCTTGATGGAGGCGCGCTTGGATCGAGTGGTGGAAGCCAAACGATTCCAGAGGTTCGAACCGGTCATCTCGACCTTATCGACAGCCTTCTCCAAAATGCCGGAAACACCTTCCTTCTCGAGAACACCATCGGGGCCCAAGAAGTTCTCAAGCAGACGCTCAAGATTCTCAGTGCGGATTCCGATCTCGAATAGATTGACGGATTGACCGAACATATCGATGGTCATGTTGAGGGAAGCCGAGCGGGGGATGATAGATTTGCCATGAATAATGTTGGCATCAATATCCCAACCGGCGTTGTTAATGTTGCAGAAGTCATTTGAGGCAATGTTGCGCGAGTATTTGCACAGATCATTGGGGAAAGTACGGGCCATGGAACGGTTGAGCTTGTTGACACGACGACGGTCTTCTGCTTTGCCAGGTGTCGGGTTTGACTTAATATTCTCCAAGTGACTAGTGATGAAGCTACCGACTTGATCGTGTTCCTCGACGGCCAAGAGGTTCTGGATGCGGAGCAGAGAATGAGAGCAAGAGCAACGCATGACGCCAAGGTAGGCAGCAATACGAACTTCGCTGTCTTCCTTCTGGTCTTCGAGGAGGCTCAACAAGTTCTCCTTAACCTCCTTTACGCAAGGGCTTTTCCTTGAAGCTTCGATGGCGGCCAGGCGGATGGTGATGGGAAGGTTGGCAGACTTGACACACTGGGCGACGGTAGAGCGAACTTCGGGAGTCATAACACCCAAATTGCCGAGAGCCTTGAGGGCAGCGATGACTTTAACCTCATCCTTGGCATCAGAGACCTGACACTTGTTGGCCAGCATCTTGGCTACTTTAGTGGACAGCTGGAGGACATCAGCGTTGGTCTGGCATTCTTCTGGGTGCTGGACGCAATAGCGGCGAGCCATGCTAGTCAGCGATAGAAGGGCGATGGGCGAGTTGGAAGCGCTCTCAACCAAAGGCAAAACAGCCTTGATGGCCTCATGGCTCACAAACTTGGAAAGAGGCAACGACAAATACCAGCCCAAAGATTGGCGAGTCGAAAGCTTGTTTTCTTTGAGAATATCAGCCATCAAAACGATGGTTCCGGTAGTTCCAGCCTGGGGCAAAGCATCCATAAACATTTTCTCGGTTTTGGCGGATTCCAAGCAGACCTTATTGGCTAAAAGGTTGGTGTAAGCAGCCTTGACTTGTTCGGCGGAAGCCTTGCGCATCGAGTGGACCAACTCAGTGAAAAGCTGGGAAACGCGAGCGGGCGAATCACTCTCCAAGTGTTCGCAGATGGAGCGAACGACGGCTTCAACATCCTTGTGGGCAGTCGATTCGAGCTGAATACCGCGGGGATCCAAAACCAAGTTGCTCGACACCATTTTGTTGGACGAGACCTGGACAGAGCCAGAAGCGGTCGACACCAAAGTAATGGACGAAGAGACATCGGTACGGGCGCCTCCCTTCTCGGATGAGAGCGGACGGAAAAGATGAGTCTCCTCGCACTTGGTCGATTGGACGATGCCTTCCTTGATTTGCTGTTTGCAAATCGAAGTAGAGTTCATAACAGGGAGGGTCTGGGTTTCAGCGGGGACGTTGTATGCGACGGAAGGAATGGACGAATGACGGCCAATACGTTCACTGCATTGATTCGGGTTCTTGGTCTTGATCACTTTGACAGACTGACCGGAGCCCTCAACCAAATACTTGGTGGGACAGCGACCAATAACGTCGCGCTCCATGACGTGGTTTTCGGAGACGTCCACAAACTGGGCAGTGTGCTGCAACATGGAGAGAACGGCTCTCTTGATGTTGACCACCCAGGCGGGATCTTCGTGGTCGGCGCAAACAGATTCCACGGTACCATCCTGCCAGGAGAAGAGGAGAGGTCGTTTCTCCAATTCACTGGCATCAACCTTTTCTTCGAGACCGCCGATGGAGGTCTGTCGGAGCTGGAGGACGGCGTCGCACGGGGCACGGAAAGTAACTAGAGCTTGACCTTTAACGTTGAGGATTGCCTGATCATCGGAAGTTCCCATCAGCCACGTCTTGGAGCTGGTCTGGAAGTCGTGCGTGTAGGTCTGTCCGGTTCCATACCGGAATTTGGGGTTAAGAGGTGCTCTGCACTCTGAAGCGCAAGAATTGGATTGGATGGGTCCTGCTTGGATCCAAGGGACGATGAGGAGCAAAGCCCATGTAGAGCGGAACGTTACCATTGTTGGTTTCGTGCCTGTGAAGGATCA
>Ga0157562_1043983_pt1 | contig 9387 bp, 10 predicted proteins | sample GEODES061metaT_FD_106797 | JGI IMG/M metagenome (GOLD analysis project Ga0157562, IMG submission 106797) | Dystrophic lake water microbial communities from Trout Bog Lake, Wisconsin, USA - GEODES061 metaT (Metagenome Metatranscriptome) | ecosystem: Environmental > Aquatic > Freshwater > Lake ...
GCCCTCTCAAAGGAGAGTAGATTTCTCTACTCTCTATTTATATCTCCTGTATCGGAGATTTATTGTCAAATTAACAATTATTTTAGGTTACCAACAATAAATTTACGGTAGTAAACGTTGCTGTTGTTAACAAGAGCACCAAGACCTTGTGTTGGACCTTGAGCAAATGGGTTTGCTACTAGACCATAACGTGTCTTGAAACCAATTTTTGGTTGGTATGTGTTTGGATCAATTGCACGTACCATTTGTAGAGGAACGTATGGGCAATAGAATAGACCAGCGTCATATGCTACATTACCCTTGTATCCTGTTACAACGTAGTCAGCACCAGCGACAGAATATGGATCAACATATACTTTTACGCGACCGAATAGAGTACCAGCAAAAGTATTGCCTGTATCGTCAACGGTTAAGTTGGTGTTGTTAGTTAGAGCTGATTGATAGTCTAGAAGACCTGACATTGCTAATGCTGATGCCACATCTGTTGAACAGATGATCATGTTGCCCTTTCCTCTACGGGTGTCTTTTGCAATTTTGTTAGCTTCACGTTCGATTTGGAAGATCAACCCTTTATAGGTTTCTACTTGCCAACGACCGTAGGTGTCACCACCTGAAGTTGCTAAGTTGAATAGACCTGGAACTGCTGAGAATTGTGAACCAATTACAGAAGTTGCGTAGATTGTACGAACAACTTCACGATTGATTTCAGCAAGAATTTCTGTTGAAAGAATATTTGCTAATTCTGTTTCAGCGTCTAAGCCATGAACTGCTTTAAGGTCTTGTGCCAATTCGATGGTGTAAGCTGCTTGTAAGCCACGTGTGTTAGCTGTAACAGTTACTTTTTCGATTGAGAAGCCCATTTGGTTCATGGTTGTGCCACCACCAAGATCTTCGCCAATACCGTTAGGGAAACCATAACCAGTATTTGCTAATTCAAAGCTTTGTGTATTGCCTGTGTTAGCATTTGCACCTGGATTTACAGTTGTGCTTAATACTGAATGCTTACCGTTACCTGAGTATGCAGTATTTGCTTCGTTATATAAAGCTTCTGGGTACACAGCTAAGTTTGAGTTAGCATTTGCGTAGATTGAACGCATTGCGAAGATCAAACCAGTTGGACCTGTCATTGGCTGAACGCCGCAGATGTCATAAGCCATTAGGTTTGGTAATGAACGACGAACCAAGCTGATTAGGATTGGATCGAAACCAGCAACTGGACCACCAGCTGTTGCTGCTGTACCATAACCGCCTGTACCAGCTGAGTTTGGTGGAAGTGCTTCGTTAAGAATACCAGCTTCTTCACGTAGTGCTTTCTCTTGGTTTTCTAGGATAACTGCAGTAACGGCACGACGATATGGGTCAGTGATTTTTGGCATATCTTCGTGGTCCAATACTGGAGTCCACTTTTTTTGAATTGATTCTGATAAATACATTTCTTTTTCCTTATTGTTGTAGAGTTCTATTACACTGGATTTGTGCGTTTAATTGCACGAACATATGCATCCATTGCTGGAGATAGTTCTTCAGTAACCACAGGCTCATTAGCTTCTGCTAATTGTACTTGTTTAGTTGCTGTTGTAGTTTTCACCTTAGTTGGTTCAGATGAAATATAGCTTTCGCGAATAATTTCCATCTTCTTCACGTATTCACCCTCTGTGGTGAACTCTACACCCTCTGCGAGTGCTTTTACTTTCTCAGCTTGAGTGGCGGTGAGACCTTCACAAACTGAATTAATAATATCTGACTTTGTTGATTCAACAATAGCTTTTGCAAGCTCAATGTTTTTGTTTAGAGCTTCGTTTAACTTAGCTTCTAATTGTGCATTTTCTTCTGCCATTGCTTCAAGAACGTCAACTTTTTCTTCTGGAACTTCAATATTATGTTCCACGAAAAGTGATCTTAAACCAGCCATAAATTCTTCAGCGATTTCAGTTTTTAAGCCAGTTTCGATTGCTACTTCATTTTGAGCAACCCATTCTTCAACCATATAGTTTAAGTATGCGTCAACTTGTTCTTCTAGATCTGCTTTAACTTCTTCAATTGATTCTTCAGCTGCAGCTAGAATTTCAACTTCTAATTGTTCAGCAACTTCAACTGCGCGTGCAATTACTGCTGCTTCGAAAATAGTTGTTGCTTTTGTTTTAAATTCTTCTGAAAGATCTTCACCAGAAAATAGGGCATCCATATCTTCTTTCTTCATTTTGCCCATTTTTTCTTCCATGTGTTTTTTCCACATTTCGTGTTTTGCTTTCTTAGCTTCTGCAAGTTCTTCTTCAGTCATTTCAACTGATTCTTCCATAGTGCCGTAGCATTCTTCCATATGACGGCTTACATGTGGGTGTTTGCCCATGTATTCTTCGTCATGTACTGGATAACCAGTTTCTGCAAAATGTTTTGTAGCGCAACGATGTGCTTCGTCCATATGGTGTTTAGCTTCTTCCATATTACCTTCTTCCATATGATGCTTATGAGCTTCCATATGAGCATGATATGCTTTTGAATGCTCAGTATGCATATGGTGGTGCATATGATGTTTTTCATGAATAGTTGGATGTGTATATTCATGACCAGCTGTATCAACGTGTTCACCATTTTCTTCTTCTGGTGAGTGGTGAGCAGGATGTGCTGCTGTATTTGGAACTTGTGGTTTTAAATGCTTCATGCCTTCTTTACTGTCAGAAGCTGGTTTTACACCTGGTTCTTCTGCTTTATGTGCAAAGTGAGATGCAGCATCGCCTACATGAGTACCTTCTGGGTTTTCATGTGTAGCGCCACCAAGATCATGAACGTGTGATCCTGGCATACCTGAATATTTTTCTAAACCTTTATGCATTGGTTCATGTGCGGCTGTAGTTTTTGATTTTGATAGAACTTCAGCGGCAGCTTCTGCTAATGTGCGAACTGTCATGAGTATAACTCCTTTGTTATTTTCTATTTATAAAATTACAATTTTGAGAGGAAGCTCTCAAATTGACGCAGTTGAATCTCTTCTAGCTGCTTGCGCTTTGCTTTGGCAATGGCATTTTTCATTTCGTTGACATCTGCTTCTTTTACAAGACCGTTGTCCCATACCCATTCTTTATTTTCCATAATGCCGCGAACAAATGCGCCTGGAGCTGAAGGATCAGCCACTATATCTGCCGCTGTGGCAAGATAATAATCTGGTTGGACATAGTTTACGCCATCTACATTTTTAAGCGAACCCATGCCTCTTGATGACACACCAAGTTGTGCTCCACCTTCCATCATATTTTGGACGATTTTGCCCATTGGTGTATCTAAAATCTTTGCTTTACCCCAAAAATGATCACCATCTTCACGTAGATCTACGATCATATGGCTAACGCGATCAAGGTTAATTGTTGGTGTTTCTGGATGTCCTAATTCACCGAATGCTCTTTTCTTGTTAACAAATTCGTCCATATAACGAGCAACTTCTTTCTTTAGAACGTGCTTAGGGTATACGCGACCATTTTTATTCTTTTGTTCTGCAACTAAGAATGTGCCTTCGATGTGAAGATGTTTCTTACCGTTTTCTTCTTCGGTAAGATATTTTACTTCTTCAGTTATTTCTGTAATTAATTTCATTACTGTTATCTCTTTTTTCCAATTAAAGTTCTCATACGTTTTGTAAACTTAGGCTTACCGTATTTGTATGTCGTGGTGTATGTCATACCGCCGATTCTAGTTCTTTTTCTAGAAACTCCTGACCAATATGGAGAAGGAGATTTAACAGCTCTATGCTTACCAAAACGATATAATGATACTTTTCCTTTTTTACTCTCTTCCAAAAAATCTCTAAACTTAAACATTTTATGGTTTATATGAAGTGTCGTTATAACCAATGTATGCGTTTGAGTAACCAGTTTCTTTTGTTAATGTCAAGATTAATGTGATGCAATCATTGTTTGCAACACCGCTTGTCATTAAATTTAAATCCCCTGTAGGACTTGTTGCGTTATTTGGAATATAAGTTTCAAAATTACCATCATTAGATGTTCCAAATGTCATAATTTGTTGATTAGATGATGCGCCTATCCATTGTAATTGGAAAAAACCTGTAGCAGCATCTACTGAGTATTGTATTCTATTAATTGTGAACAAACAAGTTTGTGAAGCGTTTGCAAAAGCTAAAGTGTTAGCTGTTACAACTTTAGCATTAAATGTGTTAGCTGCAGTGTAATATGCATCTATTTTAACAAGAGCTGTTTTACCATCTTCGTATAAAACTTGTGTGACAGGTACATTTGCAGCCATTTTTTATTCCTTAAATTTCGTTTGCCTTAACAAACTTTACAACATCGTTAAAGTCTGAAGGCGATTTGTTTATCTTATCAGCTAAACGTTTCTTATTATATGTATTTATAAGTCCTCTTAGTTTTACAATAGAAACAGCAGTTGTAGGTTGTACACCTTTCAACACATCTCCATTTGGAAACACAACATCAGATGGTTTGCCTTTAGCAATAGAACCAAGTTTTTTCCAAATAGTGTTTTCTCTAAGAGCGGATGTAGAAACTTGTCCGCCAATATGTCCAGGAAAATAAGGAACGCTTACATCAAGATTAAGTTGGTCGTTGTGGTATAAAGCAACACGTTGACCATCAGGATAAGTCCTAATGGCTTTGCGCTTTAATAAGACAACCATCGGAGGGTCTGGCAGCTTCGATTTAATCCCTCTGGGCGTTCCTCGTATTTCTGAAAATTTCTTTTTCATCAAAATGCATTATTCTTCTTCGTGATGCTTCTTGCCATGCTTGTGTGCATGCTTTAGCATTTTTTTCGCTAATTTATGATGTAATTTAGCATGTTTCTTTTCATGCTTATCATGACCTTCTTCCATATGATGTTGATGATGATGTTTTGAAAGATCAGCATGTACTGCATCCATATGAGCAGCGCTATCGGTATGGTGTTTTTGGAATTTTGTTTGTACTTTTTCGCCATGTTTTGCAGGATGTTCTTTTGATCCTGTATCATGCGCTGAACCAGCAGCTGGAGCTTTTGGCCAACCTTTTGATGGATGACCTGAATGTGGTGTGCCTTTTCCTGTAAAACCACCACCATGATGACCGACAATACCTAAATGATTTTCCATTTCTTCATGATTAGCAGCCTCTGGTAAATTTGGACGAGGATGAGTGCCTTGTGCTGATTTAATACTACGTTTTAAACTACTGACGTGATCCCTGCTTGGCATACCTTTACGTTTGCCGTGTGTGTTCATATCACCTGTGCCACCGCGTCCATATCCTTTACGCAAAGGATCGTTATGGTCAAACTCACCGCCGCCTTTTAAGCGTTTAGCGCCAGGATAATCATGTGGTTTTGGATTATAAAAGCTATAACGATCATCATCGTCTCCATAAGGTTCTTGAGTATATAATTTGTCTTTATGTTTAGCATCACGCCACTTGGCAGCTTCTTTAACAGGAACGCAGTTAGGAACCATCTTTCCATTTTCCATTTCTTCATGAATAGGATGACCTGTTAATTCATGATAAGACTTAGCATGCATCTTTGCTTTTTCCATATGGTGGTGAGCAGCATGATGATCGCCATGAGCCATAGCTTCTGTATGCTTACCAATATGAGCATGGAAATTAATTTTGTGGTGTTCAGCAGCAGCTGCAGTTGCTGATGCGTTAGCAACATGATGTGCTAATTCGCTATGTGCTAATGGGTCACCCATTCTTTCTGATGATTCAGATTCGCACATGCACTTTGCTTCACCGCATTCTGGGCAAACGTGTTTCTTTTCAGTAAAGAAGCTTTGAGCAATTTCTTGTTTCTTTGCTTCTAATACATTGAATACTTTTTCTGATACTGCTGCTTCAAATGATTCTTTGAATGACACAGCATCTTGGTTTTGAATAAAGTCTAAAAATTTAGTTGCCATCTTATTTGCCCTTTGCAGTTTCTTTTGTAAATGGAAGTTTTGATTGACCAGCAGGAATATGTGGTTTTAACCAAACTTTCGCCAATGGTTTTTCGTTTGTAAATCCGCCGCCCATTCCTGGACCTTTGTTTAATTCGTCAGGATTTAAACCCTCAACGTCTGTTCTTGCACCTTCAGCAGTAAAGCCTCCTTCTGGTCTAGCTTTCATTGCTGATTTTCTATCAATATAACCTCTAGAATCTTTTTGAAGATCTGTTTCATCTTCATAAGGGTTATGATGAACCATTTTGCTAATTTGTGCTGATAGCTTTTCGGCTACATGCTTTTTTCTTTCAGCAAGAGCAGCCATAACTTTCTCAGCGACTGTTTTTTCAAACAAGTCTTTAAAAGCTGATGCGTTTTTTTCTTCGGCAAAAACAACTAATTTCGACATTTTATGTTCCTAATTATGGCGTATCTTTAAATAAATCAGACACCTTTTTATTTATATCATTGCTATCTTGAGAAGGCTGTGGAGCTGTATTTTGAGTCTCATTTGCTCCCGCAGCTAATTGAGTATTTTGCATTTGCTCCATATCCTTAGCTTCCTTCTTCATTTGCTTTTCCATATCAGCAATTTCGCTCTCATCAAATTGAAGAACGTTTTCTTGAACCCAACGCTTAGAGTAAAATAAACCGATATATGGCTGAACAGTCGCAAGCATGTTTAGACGATTTTGTAATAATTCTGCATCTTTAAGTTCGCTAAAGTTATTATCTTTAATAAAGTCATAGCGGATAGATTGCTTGAATTGATTCCATTCGTCTAAAGTACAAATGCCCTTAAGAGCCAACTGACGAGCAAGTAATTCGTCAAATAAAATAGAAAAACGTGAACGAAGCTTATCAACGAATTTATCGAATTTAATTTCGTCGCGAGTGATTTCATTAGAACGACCTAATGAGAATCCTTGTTGAGCTTCCATTCTAGAAATAGGCACATTCAATGCTCGATATAATTTCTTTTCGAAATAGTGAACGTCTTCCATTTGACCAAGGTTTTGACCTGCTGGAAGAGTTGTAATTTCGGTAGACTTACCTTCGCCACGACGTGGCATCCAGAAGTCTTCGAGCATTGACATATGCTTACGGTCATCGCGAATTTCACCTGTGCCAGCATCATACGTGAGTTTATTTCTAAACTTCGTCATAATGTCTTTTAGATATTGTTCGGCTTTAGCTCGAGGCATGTTGCCTACGTCGACGTAGAATACGCGACGTTCTGGTGCACGGGATACGCGATAGATAACAGTTGCATCTTCAACGAAACGCAACTGGTTCATTGGACGGATTGCTTTATGTAAATATGAAAGCACCGTCGATTTTGCTGGATCAAATAGACCTGATGTTAAGTGGACAACCGAGTCCTCGCTTAATTTAACGCCTCCAGCATAGCTTCCCAGTAATTGTGGAGATTGTACATTGTTGTTTGTTAGTTTTTCATTGTACAAATAGAATGTGTCGATACGATCAATAACTTCTGTACCGTTTTCTTTTTTCTTTGTGATGTTACGAATTTTACGAATACGACGTGGGTCGATATAAATTAATTGTTTGATACCAGCTCTTGGGTTTTCTGGATCAATAACAACATGGTAATATAAACGTCCGTCTACATACCATCTTCTGAATAAATCTGATGCGAACGCATTAAAGTCTAAAAGTTTTGTAATCTCTTTAAACTCCGAACGAATCATTTTCTTAATGCTGTCTGGTTGATCTAATTCGTCAAGATCAATCTTTACGATTTGCCCACGATTATCATGAACGATTGCTTCATTAATAATATCTTCAATGGCTGTTTCCATTTCTGGTTGCATTGCCATTGTACGATATTTTGTAATTAGATCGATTTCAGTTCTATAGGATCCATCTAAATCAACATAGATGCCATAGTGAGCACCAGTCTGGATGTTAATCGCGCCGTCTTCGAGTTGCGGCGATACTGGTGTGGGAAGTAATTGTTCTTCATCATCCTCTCGGACGATACGAAAACCAAAAAGTTTAATTGCCATCTTTATTTCCTCATAATAACAAATGGGGAGGAAAAGCCCTCCCCAAATTCAAAAAGATTATGATCTTGAAGCCTGATCTTCGGTTGTCCAGTATTGGTATGCGAAAGTTACAGTAAATTCTTCAATTTGATCATTTGTGCCCCATGCTAATTCAATTGGAGCCACGTTAGTTGGCCATAGTCCTGCGAAAGTATAAACATGTAGTTTATCGCCTTCTTTGCCATATTGTATTACAGAAGCATTTACACCATATCCGCGATCTAGTGTAGTAGCTGCTCCTGTTCTTTTGTTTCCAACAGGACCGTTAATGCCATAATGCCACTGTTCAAATGCTTTTCTTAATTTGAAATTTTCATCATTAATAATTGTCACTGTCCATTCTGGATATGTTCTATTTCCAGCTAACTTAACTTCACGACCAAAGTATTGAAGTGGTGTTATGCCAATATCTGATCCAGGTAGTGATGTAGAGTTTGCCAAAAATGACAATGTTTGAGGACCAGGACTTGTGACGTATGCTGGCCAAGTTGTTAATCTCACTTCAAATAAATTAGGACGAGCGCCGTCGCCTACTAAATTTGTTCTAAATTGATCTACAGTGAATGCCATGTTATTCTCCTAGGAATTTCTTTTATTTATTAGAACTGTCCAACAACTTCACTGAAGTTGACACCAGTTCTTGTAGCCACGAAATTCAATTGGATAAAGTTAATGCTACGAGCTGGTTGAATATAGATGTCACCAACAAATTGATTTGCGTCAACCACAGCTGGAGTATTGTTTGAATCGTCACAAACAATCTTATAAGCATAAATTCCACGACGACCTTGAACTGTTCTTAAGAACGGATCAACTAGAGCAACAAATTGTGATTGCGTAAATTCATCATTAATTTCAAATAAGCTTGATTGTGCAGCTTGTGAAATTGTTTTTTCTAGAACAATGAATAGACGACGTACATTGATGCGATCAAATGCACTTGGACGATTTTGCATTGTCTTGTCGCCGTATAGAAGTGTTCCTTGTCCAGGGAATGACACTACTGGGTTTACACCATTCTTATAAAGAAGATCACGTGATGCTTGGTTAGGATTAAATGCAAGTTTAATTACATTCTTAATCGAGCCACGTTGTAATCCTGCAGGTGACCACCATGGATCTTTTACGTTATCAGTATAAGCGCAAAGACCTGCAATATCACCATTTAATGGAACCCAACGATATACATCGTTATACTTGTCGTACATATATTTCCAACCGCTATCAGCTACAGCATATGAGCTGTAAGCGTTTAGTCCTTGGAAGTAATTTACGATTTGTTGTGCAGGACCAGATGAATCTCCACCTGTACCAAGAGTATTTGCTAATGGAGGTGATACGAATGCGACAGAATCGATTCTATCTGTAGCAATTTGAACAACTTGTTGACTTACA
>Ga0157562_1015782_pt1 | contig 9101 bp, 7 predicted proteins | sample GEODES061metaT_FD_106797 | JGI IMG/M metagenome (GOLD analysis project Ga0157562, IMG submission 106797) | Dystrophic lake water microbial communities from Trout Bog Lake, Wisconsin, USA - GEODES061 metaT (Metagenome Metatranscriptome) | ecosystem: Environmental > Aquatic > Freshwater > Lake ...
GAATTTTTACGCTGCCGCTTCCGCGCCTTCGAGGAAACCTTGCAGATGACGCACGCGCGTCGGATGACGCAGCTTGCGCAACGCCTTCGCTTCAATCTGACGGATACGTTCACGCGTGACGTTATACATCTTGCCGATTTCTTCGAGCGTGCTCTCGTAACCGTCCGCGAGACCGAAACGCATTTCCAGAATCTTCCGTTCGCGTTCCGTCAACGTCGTCAGCACGTCGCTCAATTTTTCGCGCAATAAGCTGTAGCTCGTCACGTCCGAAGGATTTTCCGCCGACTTGTCTTCGATGAAATCGCCAACACTCACATCGCCATCGTCGCCAACCGGCGCGTGCAACGAAACGGGCTGTTGCGCCATTTTCAGCAACGCGTGGATGCGCGAAACGGGCATGTGCATTTCGTCCGCCAATTCTTCCGGGGTGGGTTCGCGCCCAAGTTCCTGCGTGAGCTGTTTCTGTGCGCGCCAGAGCTTGTTCATGATTTCAATCATGTGCACCGGAATACGAATCGTGCGCGCTTGATCCGCGATAGAACGCGTGATCGCCTGACGAATCCACCAGATTGCGTAAGTGGAAAATTTGTAGCCGCGGCGATACTCGAATTTTTCAACGCCTTTCATCAAACCGATGTTGCCTTCCTGGATCAAATCCAAGAATGACTGCCCGCGATTCGTGTATTTTTTCGCGACGGAAACGACGAGGCGCAAATTCGCTTCGGCCATGTGCGTCTTCGCCTTGAGGCCGCGATCCGCCGATGCCTTCAAAGCCTTGAACGTCTTGTAAAATTCTTCGCGCGGTAAACGCACGAATTGCTCCAGCGTCGCGATTTTCTGCTGCTCACTTTCAACCGCAGCGCGTTTTTCCGCCGTGTTGCGATGGGCTTCCAACTCGGCCAAATGCCGGACGCTCGCTTGAAATTTTTCGTAGATGTTGCCGGCGACGACAATCATTTCCTCGACAACTTTTTGTTTGTAATAAAATTTCGCAAAGGTTTCCTGCAATTTGGTGCTCAATTTCTTGAGTTCCTTCTCCATCTTTTCCTTGCGACCTTTTTGCTGCGCTTTCTGCCACGCAAAATACTTTGCGTCCACGTTCGCATCCATCTGGTGCACTTTCTTGATGAGCTTGCGCAAATCTTTCAAGTGTCCTTCGCGATTGGCGATTTTTTTTGTCAACGATGACGCGGTCGAAACGTTCCTTCGGCGGGTCGGACAAAATCTTTTCAGCGATAGCGATGTGTTCCTTCGCTGTGAAACCGAGGTTGTAGACGATGTTTTTCATCTCCACTTCCGCGTCCTCAATCTTTTTGCAAATTTCAACTTCCTGTTCGCGCGTGAGCAACGGAACTTTGCCCATCTGGTTCATATACATGCGAACCGGGTCGTCCAAAATTTCCAGGCGTGAATCATCTTCCGCCTCTTCCGCCTGCGCTTGCTCCGGCTGTTTGCGTTCGCTGCGTTCGGCTTCGGCCTGATCCATGACGATTTCCACGTCAAGGCTGCGCAGCTTCGTGAGCAACGCGTCGAGATCTTCCGGGCTTAAATTGTCCGGCAAAATGTCGTTGATGTCGTCGTAAGTGATGTAGCCGTGCTCCTGCGACAAATGCAGCAGCGTCTTCACCGTCTCGGTCAAATCCACCGTCGTCATCGCACTGCCCGTCGCAGGTGCGGGCGGCGGCGTGCTGGCCGCAACCTTTGCGTTCTTGACGGGTGCAGCTTTCGCGGCCACCGGCGCAACGGGCTTGGCCGCTTCCGGTTTTACCGCTTTGCTGGAAATGACAAATCTCCGCCGAGCGGGCGGAGTTTTGACTTTCGGCACTTTCGGAGAACTGGTGCGGGACTTGGACACCTTAACTTTGCGTTTCGACATAAAAATTCAGACCAAAAAACCACGCGCCGGTTCAGAAATTGTTGACGATTGACCGTAAAAACACGGCTTCTGACGAAACACCCGAGTTCATGGCCGTGAAGCTGGAACTGCGAACACCAGAAGACTGACGCGTGTCAATACTAGCCTTTTTGCTTGAAATTACAAGGATAATCTTTGCTTCACCAGCGACCCACGCCCGCCAAATCATCAGTATTAGCTATAGAAAATGAAGCTTCTGCCCAAAATCAAACTGCCGCCCGCACCGCCGCCACATCGCGGCCAATTTGTTCCTGCAACTCCGTCGCCGACGCAAATTTCCGTTCGTCGCGCAGTTTTAAGCCTAATTCCAGCTCCAGTTCCGCGCCGTAAAGGTCGCCGCTGAAATCCAGCAAGTGCGCCTCCACGCGCAACTGCGGTTGCGCCGTCGCCACCGTCGGCCGCAAGCCGATGTTCAGCGCGACGCGATAAAATCGTTCCTTTAACTTGGTGCTTGCCGCGTAAACGCCGTTCGGCGGCAAAACCAAATTCATCGTGTCCAGATTTGCCGTCGGAAAACCAAATTGCCGGCCGATTTTATCGCCCTCAATAATCTTGCCGCAAATCGCATACGGACGGCCGAGCATCTGACTTGCCGCGTCAAAATTTCCCGTGCGAATCGCCTCGCGAATCCGCGTGCTGCTCACGGTGTGACCGTCCAGCGCCAGTTCCGCCATGCCGTGGACCTGAAAATTTAATTCCGTGCCCAACTTTTTCAGCAACGCCACATTGCCGCTGCGTTTGTGGCCAAAAACAAAATCCGCGCCCACGCAAACGCTGTGAATTTTTCCAAGGTCACGCACCAGTTCGCGGATAAAAACTTCACCGGATTTCTCGCTGAAAGTTTTGTCGAATGGAATTTCCAGCAACGCATCTACACCGAGCGACTCAATGGCGCGCAATTTTTGTGAACGTGAAAAAATCTGCGGCGGGGTTTTATCGGGCGCGACAATCGCGCTCGGATGTCGGTCGAAAGTAACGACCAGCGAAATCGCATCGTGGCCGCGCGCATCCGCCACGGTTTGCCGGATGATCTGCTGATGACCGAGATGCACGCCATCGAAAACACCAATCGCCACGCAGACTTTGCGACTGCCGTTGCCGAGTTCGTTGGCGGCGCGGATGACTTTCATGCGTCAGGCATTCGCAGCGAGTTTTAGAAAAGGCATGACGCGCTTTTCCAATTCAGTCGCCGTCAGTTTCAAAATGGCATCCAGCGGGAGCGCATCCTTCACGTCAAATTTTCCCGACGCGCTGCGTCGCAAGGTCGTGAGGTGTGCGCCGCAGCCGAGTTTCTGGCCGAGGTCGTGCGCGATGCTGCGGATGTAAGTGCCCTTGGTGCAGGCCACGCGAAATTCTCCGAGCGGCTCCGCGTAACTCGTAAAACGAAAATTGTAGATGTGAATCAAACGCGCCTCGCGTTCGACTTCGATGCCTTTGCGCGCGAGTTTGTAAAGCGGCACGCCATTTTTTTTGATGGCGGAAACCATCGGCGGCATTTGCATTTGGTCGCCAATAAATTTGGCCGCTTCTTCGTTCAACTGTTCCAGCGTCAACAGCGGCACCGGCAGCGAGCTGGTGATTTCGCCGTCGCAATCATAGCTGTCCGTCGCTTCGCCAAATTTGATCGTGCCTTCGTAAACTTTGTCGTCGCCCATGAGCCGTTCGGACAATTTTGTGCCGCGACCTAAAACGATGATTAAAAGTCCGGTCGCGTTTGGATCGAGCGTGCCGCAATGCCCGACTTTCTTGATGCCGAACTTGCGGCGAATCGCGTCCACGACATCGTGCGACGTCGGGCCGGCCGGTTTATCAACGAGAATCGCGCCGTCGAGTGCGGAAAAATCTTGCATGAAATTGAAATTACTTCGCGGCCTTCAGGGCGCGTTTCACCGCCGCGATGACTTTGCGCTGCACGGAAAGCGGTTTGCCGGGAATGCGCGCGCCCGCTGCCGCCGGATGGCCGCCGCCGCCGAACAGTCCGCAGATTTCGCTGACGTTCACCAGCGGATTTTTGGAGCGCAAACTAATGCGCGTGAGTTCGGGTTCGACTTCTTCAAACACGCAGGCAACCACGACGGGTTCGATGGCGCGTAGATGGTCGATCAAACCTTCCGTGTCATCGCTCTCCGCGCCAGTGCGGGTGAAATCTTTTTTCTTCAGCCAGAGCCATACGACGCGGTTGTCGTCCGTCATCCGGAATTTACTGTAAACATGCTGGAGCAATTTCGCGCGCGAGAGCGGATAGCTTTGGTAAACTTCGTCGCAAATCTTTGCGAGATTCGCGCCGCGCGTAACGAGTTCCGCGCCCGCGTGAAAAGTTCCCGGCCGCGTGTTCGGATATTGGAACGAACCGGTGTCGGTCGAAATTGCGGTGAACAGCAAATCAGCGATCGGTTTGGTGATCGGCCAGCGTGCCACTTTCATCAAACGATAAATCAATTCGCCGCAACTTGGCTCGCGCGGCGAAACCCAGTTCACATCGCCGTAGCGCGGATTGGTCGCATGATGATCAATGTTGATGAGGACTTTGCGCTCTTTGACGAAATCGCCGACTTTGCCCAAACGCTCGTAGCTCGCGCAATCGGTGGCGATGATGCAGTCAAATTTTTGACCGGCCTTCGGTTTTTCAATCAGTCCGTCGCCGACGAGAAATTTATATTTCAGCGGAATCGCATCTTGATTCCAAACGGCAACTTTTTTTCCTTCGTTGCGCAACGCGAGCGCGAGGCCGAGTTGCGAGCCGATGCAATCGCCGTCCGGGCGCATGTGACCGACGATGCAAAAAGTTTTGTGCTCGCGGATGACTTCGAGAATCCGATCAATGACTTTCGGGTAACTTTTCACTTCCGTTCTTGGGTAGAGCTGCCTTCTGCGGGTGAAGATTTTTCCAATTCATCCAGAATTTGCAGAACGCGATTACCGCGCACGATGGAATCGTCCACGATGAAGCGCAACGTCGGCGTGTATTTCAAGATGACCGATTTGGCGACGAGGCTTTGGATGAGAATGCGGTTTTGTTCCAGCACTTGCAGCCCGTTTTTCTGCTGCGTTGGGTTGCCGAGAATCGTGATGAAGACGACGGCGGTGCGCAAATCGCCGCCTACGTCAATGTCGTTGACCGTGATTAGGCCGACCTCGTCGGTGTTGAATTCGCGGCGGATGGCCTCGCCAATCGCGCGTTTCAACAGCTCACGCACCCGTTCATGTCGGAGATTGGACATGGCTAAAAATTATTGGCGCGGTGCGTCACAGCTTCGCCGCGATTTTTTCCACCGCATAACATTCGATGGCGTCGCCGACTTCGAAATCGCCGAAGCCTTCGATGCGGATACCGCATTCCATGCCGGAGCGAACTTCGTTCGCCTCGTCCTGAAAGCGACGGAGCGATTGCGTGACGCCTTCGTAAATGATGTCTTTTTTGCGGCGCACGCGCACTTTGCCGCGCACGATGCGACCGCTCGTGACCATGCAACCGGCGACGGGAATGCCCTTGGACAATTCAAAAATCTGGCGCACTTCCGCCGAGCCGACGACCGTGTCTTTGAGATCGGGATCGAGCAAGCCGGCCATCGAAGCTTTCACCTGGTCAATCAATTCGTAGATGATTGCGTAAAGTTTTACCTGCACGCTGGCGTGTTTCGCTTTTTCCGCGGCGGTGCTGTCGAGGCGCGTGTGGAAACCGAGGATGACCGCCTTCGATGCCGAAGCGAGCGCCACATCGTTTTCCGTCACCGTGCCGACGGCGCTGTGCAACACTTCGAGCGATACCTTGTCGGACTCAATTTTCTTGAGCGCTTCGACAATCGCTTCGACCGAACCTTGCGTATCGGCTTTGACGACCACGCGCAGAACTTTGCTTTGGGCGGCTTCGAGTGAAGCGAAAAGATTTTCCAGCGTGACCTTCGAGCGGTTTTCCAGTTCTTCGGTTTTCGCGGTCATCGCGCGTTCTTCGGCAAGGACGCGCGCCGCTTTTTCGTCGTCAACGGAACTAAATTCCCAGCCTGCTTCCGGCACGCCGTTCAAGCCGAGCACGCTCACGGCCACAGACGGACCGGCTTCTTTCAAGCGCTGACCTTCTTCGTTGATGAGCGCGCGCACCTTGCCGTAATACTCGCCGCAAATCACCACGTCGCCGAGATGCAACGTGCCTTTGCGCACAAGCACGGTCGCGGTCGGGCCGCCGGGCGAAACGCCGGATTCGATGACATTGCCCTTGGAATTGCGATCCGGATTCGCCTTCAACTCCAACAAGTCGGCTTGCAGCAAAATCATTTCGAGCAGTTTGTCCACGCCCTGCTTCGTCACCGCCGAACATTCGACGAAAATTGTGTCGCCGCCCCAATCATCAGGCACGAGACCTTTTTCCTGCAACTGCTGGCGCACTTTCAGCGCGTTCGCGTTCGGATGATCAATTTTATTTACAGCCACGAGAATCGGCACTTTCGCCGCCTTCGCATGCGCAAGCGCTTCGAGCGTTTGCGGCATCACGCCGTCATTCGCCGCGACGACCAGCACGACGATGTCCGTGACGTTTGCGCCACGCGCGCGCATGGAGCTGAACGCCGCGTGACCGGGCGTATCGAGAAAAGTGATTTGTGCGAGTTCTTTTTTGCGTTCCGGATGCGGCACGGCAATCGTGTAGGCGCCGATGTGCTGCGTGATGCCGCCGGATTCGCCCGCAGCGACATTCGCTTTGCGGATGACGTCGAGCAACGAAGTTTTGCCGTGGTCAACGTGACCCATGATGGTCACGACCGGCGCGCGCGGCTTCAAATCTTCCGGCTTGTCGTCGATGTCGAGCTCGACTTTTTTCTCGGTCGTGTGGACAACGCCTTCGCCCTTCGCACGTTTTTCCGCTTCAAACTTGTAGCCGTAATGCGCGCAGACTTGCGCCGCAATTTTTTCGTCAATCGACTGATTGACGGTCGCCATGACCTTCAACTTCATCAACTCGGCGATGATGGCGAAAGGCTTTTGTTTCAACGCATCCGCGAGCGCGCGCACGACAATCGGCGGCTTGATGGTGATGATCTGCGCGTCGGACGGCAGATTTAATTTCGGTGCCTGCGGCGCGGCGGGACGTGCCGGCGGCGCGCTTTGTTGCAGCGGACGTCCGTCGCGTCCGCGTTGCTGAAATTGTCCGCGTCCATCACCGCGTTGCGGCGGTTGGCCGGGGCGACCACCTTGCATCGGCTGACCCGGACGGCCGCCGGCAGTTTGCGGGCGGGGCGGCGGCGTGCCGCGTTCGCCCGGACGCGCCGAACCGGGGCGCGGGGCCAATTGAATAAAACCAACTTTTTCGCCCATCTGCGGTTTCGGCGGCGCAGGCGGTGCTACGGGAACAACCGGCTTCGGTGCTGGCGGTGGGACGACGACAGGAGCAGGCTCGGAAATTTCAGCAACCGGCGTGGGCGCAACTTCGGCGACGATTTCTTCTACGACCACCGGTTCGGGTTCCGGTTGGATTTCCACGACAGGTTCCGGCTCGGGTTCCGGTGCGTGGATGACGACGATTTTTTCTTCGACGACGGGCTTGGGTTTTTCTACGACTGGCTTGGGCGCGAGCCGCGCGGCGACTTCGGGATGATCTTTTATCAGCTCTTCTTCAAGATAGTCGGCGCTGATGTTGTCAATGGAACTAGACGCGACCTTGGCCGTTGTGATGTTCAACGACTGGGCCTTGGCGATAATCACCTTGTTGTCCAAGCCGAGCTTCTTCGAGATGTCGTATATCCGACGGGGCATAAATATTTTTTACCGCGACCAACCGGAATGTGCAATTCGCCTTCATGGCTTAAATCGCAATCACAAAAATGTTTCCGACTGACACCATAAAATTTTAACGATGGGCGGTTTCGCCACCGACGTTCAACTGGCGGCGACCCATTTCGGCGCGCGCGGCTTCCAAAATCGCCGCTGCATTATCGCCGATCTGCGGAATGTCGGCGATATCGCCCGGTTCCGCTTGCGCCAAATCATCCAACCGCAACACGCCCGCATGCACCAACGCATCGGCCTGCTCGCGGGTGATGCCGGGAATAGCCGCCAGCTGCGCGACCGTTTCAGCAATCTTCTCGTCAAACCCTTTGGTGACGATGTGTTCCGCGTCAATGTCCACTTCCCAACCGGTCAACCGCGCTGTCAACCGCGCGTTCTGGCCGCGCTTGCCGATGGCGAGTGAAAGTTGATCTTCCGCGACGAGCACGTGAACGCGTTTGCGCTGTTCATCCAATTCGATGCTGCGGATTTTCGCGGGTTCCAGCGCCTTCGTGACAAACGCCTTGATGTCGGACGACCACGGAATGACGTCCACTTTTTCGTTGTTCAACTCGCGAACGATATTCTTCACGCGCTGACCGCGCAGGCCAACGCACGCGCCGACCGGATCTACTTTCGAGTCGCGGGAATAAACGGCCATCTTCGTGCGGAAACCGGGTTCGCGCGCGATGCCTTTGATTTCAATCGTGCCGTCGTTGATCTCGGAAACTTCCAATTGGAACAGCTTCACGATGAACTTCGTGTCCGCACGGGACAAAATAATTTCCGGTCCGCGTTCGCCTTCTTGCACGGCTTTGATGATGCAGCGAATGCGTTCGCCCACTTGATATTCTTCCGTCGGCACGCGCTCTTTGTTGGGCATGACCGCCTCGTATTTGCCGAGATCGAGCACCACGTCCGAGCGATCAAAACGGCGCACCGTGCCGCTGACGATATCGCCAACGCGGTCTTTGTATTCCGTCAGCAACATCGCTTTTTCCGCCTGACGCACTTTTTGCATCAATGCCTGTTTGGCGTATTGCGCCGCGATGCGGCCAAAACCTTGCGGCGTGACTTCTTTTTCGATTTCGTCACCGACCTTTGCGTCCGGCTTGATGCGGCGCGCGTCGAACATGGAAATTTGATCGTGTTGCGAAATGACTTTGTCCGCGACGATGAGTTTGGCGAACGCCTTGATGTCGCCGTTTTTGGAATTCATCGCCACGCGCAGCTCGCGCGCAGGGCCGACGGCCTTCTTGGCCGCCTGCAACAACGCCTCTTCGACGGCAGCCATGAGGACTTCACGGCTGACGCCTTTTTCGCGCTCCCAAAATTCTAATCCGGCAATAAAATCGGCATTCATAACTGATATACGGCCTGCTTTGCGGCGACATCCGGCGAACAAAAAAGCCGGAAAGACTTTTGTCTC